>JABLTO010139514.1_pt1 | contig 36216 bp, 35 predicted proteins | sample 7160091 | NCBI WGS metagenome assembly JABLTO01 (sample SAMN14651225, study PRJNA627086) | human gut metagenome | isolation source: feces | host: Homo sapiens
ATGACGGCACAGAAAGCGGCAGCAGCAATGGAAAGAGGTATTTACAGCGTATTTCCGGGTATTTCATCCTGCCAGTGTCATTAAAGTTCCGTATATGATGTATGTATATATATGAATTAGCAGAACAAGGAAAGGCAAATCTGAACAGAACTTTTACCTATACTGAAAAAAACTTCCGGGAGGGCGCGGGAAAAATCGCTGAAATGCCTTACGGCAGTACTTTTTCGACAGAAAAACTGATTGAATATTCCATTCGTTTCAGCGATAATATTGCTTTTTATATGCTCCGTGATGTCTATACTCCATCTAAATTTCAAAGTTATGCAAAGGAACTGGGCGTTTCGGTCGGCGCCAACGCAATGAACCGCATCACCGCCAGAGATTGTGCCATTTACTATCATCGTGTATATGATAAAGCAAAAGAAGGAAACGCCAACGCCAACAAGCTGCTTGGATTTATGAAAAAAACGAAGTATAACCAGCAGATTCAAAAAGGAGTACCCGATATTACTATCGCACATAAATACGGTTGGTGGAACGGCAATTTTCATGATGCCGCTATTGTTTATGATAAACATCCGTATATGCTGATTATTTTTACTAACTGCGATCCGGAATCAGAACCGTCATTTGAAATTTTTAAAAGTGTAACAGAAGTCATCCAACTGCTGCACACCGCACAAGCCCGATAAGAGAAACCGACACAAATATAAAGCCTCCGTTCAAGAGAACGGAGGCTTTGTGCTTAAATCTGAAATCATTTCTATTTGCGAATAAATAAAACGCCTAACGTGCCGGGACCGCAATGGTTTGAAATCGTGCAGCCCGCTTTGGTCTCCAATATTTCCTCAAATTGACCGTATTGCTGTATCGCCTGCTTTGCAGCTTCGATTACCGCAGACGGACAATCGGTATGAGTGATAAAAATACGTTTATAATTGATATCATCACGGCCTTGTAAACGATTGGTAACATATTCTCCGATACATTTTTCAATCGCACCGCGGTATTTTTTTCCGACATGCATTAGTCCGTTTTGCACCTCTATGCAAGGCTTCAGCTTGAGTAAATTTGCTCCCAAAGCGGCAACAGAAGAGCATCTGCCGCCCTTATGTAAATATTTCAACGTATCAATAACAAAGCTTGCCTCCACCTTGGGAACAACCTGCGTATCTAAATATTCTTTAATTTCCGCGCCGGACATTCCTTTCTCCGCCAAAGCGGCTGCCTCCAATGCCGAAAGTCCGCTTCCGGTTGAAAGATTCAAAGAATCCACCGGATAAACATTGCCGAGCTCTTCTGCTGCAATGCAGGCATTTTGGTAACAGCTGGAAAATCCGGTGCTGATATTGATATGAACAACTTCATATCCTTCTTCCACAAACGGCTTAAAAAATTCAAGATAATCAGCAACCGAGACCGCAGCAGTCGTTGTAACATTTCCGGTCTGATCCACATAATCGTAAATATCCTGCGGTGTAATCTCTACCCCGTCTTTTAAAGATTTGCCGTCTTTCACAATATAAAGAGGAGATACTGATATTTGATATTTTTCAAGCAATTCGGGAGATAAATCACATGTACTGTCAACGGTAATTTTTATTTTGCTCATTAATTATCCAATCCCTTCCCTGATGAAATGAAATACATCCGCTGTTTGAAAAAAGTAAAAAGTATTCTGGATCACTTATAAACTGTTTACAATAGATTTCAGATATGCCCGGAAATCCTCCCCGATCTCTTCGTGATTTAATCCAACCTCAACGATGGCCTGTAAAATCCCGAGTTTATTTCCCATATCATATCGCTTGCCGACAAAATCCACGCCTATCATGCCGCGAACCTGCGCCAGTTTTTTCATAGCATCGGTTAATTGGATTTCTCCTCCGGCGCCGGGTTTCGTATCCTCTAAAATAGCAAATATCTCAGGCGGCAGTACACATCTGCCCAAAATGGAATAAAGAGAAAAAACTTCTTCCGGCTTGGGCTTTTCCACCATATCGGAAATCCGGAACATATTATCCTGCAAATGCTCTGTTTTCATGGAAGAATATTTTTGAATTGCCTCGAGGCTTACCTCTTTAATACCAACTACGCCAAGACCATACTTTTGATATGCTTCACATAATTGTCCGCAGGCAGGCTTGTCCCCAATGATGACATCATCACCGTATAAAACGGCAAACGGGTCATTGCCGACAAAAGTTTTCGCACAAAGAATAGCATGTCCTAAACCTTTAGTCTCCTTTTGCCGAATATAACTAATATTAGCGAGCTTGGAGATATTTACCAACTGCTCATATACCTCTGTTTTTCCGCTTGCAAGCAATCTGCTTTCCAATTCAGGAGAACGGTCAAAATGGTCTTCTACCGTCGTTTTTCCGCGGCTGGTAATAATTAAAATATCCTCTATACCGCTTTTTACAGCTTCCTCCACAATATATTGAATTGCCGGTTTATCGACAATCGGCAACATTTCTTTTGGCATAGCTTTAGATGCAGGCAACACTCTGGTGCCCAATCCCGCTGCGGGAATGACTGCTTTTTTAATTTTTGTCATTTTCTTTTTTCTCTTCTTTCCTCTTATTTTATCATTTTATCATCACAGCATAAAAAACAGTATTAAAAAGGTGGATAAAATCGATAACGCCACTGTAACACAAAGAATGATTACAACACCTTTAATTGATACAGAACCGTTTTTTAACAACATTGAGTGATATTCAGGTGTTTCTCCGTACTGTTGCTTAATTTTACGGATATCCTTAAATACCTGATTCATATAAATACGATTGGTAAACATTCCCATGAAAACGCGCAGTCCGACGCTGATAAAACTAAATACGGACGAAGCAAACAATAATGTATTGCTGTTAAAAACCGGCTGTGCATCCGGAGAATACATCTGCCGAAACGCATCGTAATAGGAGCATAATCCCGGAACGGATATCAGTAAAGATGCAATAAACATTAAAATTCCCAACCAGTTAATTCGACGAAACAGCAAATAATACTGTTCTAATAAACAAGCCGCCCAATTCCATGTATTGCTGTTTTTCTCCTGCATCTGTTTAAAACGGGGAATAAAATAATGAGAATTCTGCCCTAAATAGATAGCTAAATCTTTAACGGGAATTCCCTGTATTTCTTCATCAGGGTTCAGTCCGCCGAATGGCGTGGTAAACGGATTATACGGAATACTGTGATATGGCTGTTCATTCTGTCCATAAGACTGCCACGGACCTGTTTGGCGATTCGCGCCGGTATTCTGATTTTGTTCATACTGCGCATCAATCTGCTTTTTTAACGGCGTACCGCAAACCTCACAGAACAGCCCGTCAGCCGGGTTCATCGTACCGCAGCGTGAACACCGTAATTCACCTCTGCCGTCTACCCTTTGGCGTTCTTTTTCAAACTGTTCCTTGTCACGCTCAGCCTTTGGCTTGTACGCCTGATCCGTGCCATGCTGTGCATGGTATACACATTCTTTCATTTCTTTAATACACTCACGATGATACGGTGCGCCGCAATCCGGACATACAACAATGCTGTCATTGGGTTGAAAAGCCTTTCCGCACTTTGAACAACTCTCACCCTCAAAATTCGCCATAAATCATGCACACCTCTTTTTCTTTTATAAACATATCGTAATCTCTTATTTTCTCATCTATAATAACCACATTGCTGGTATTGGAGGTTATACTGATGCAAGTAAAGCATGCCATATTCCATAAATTCCAAAGCGCAACGTGCTTTTTATTCAAACACATACTACTGGCGCAACGAAGTGAGCAGTGTTTCAATAAATTCAAAAGCGCAACGTGCTTTTGAATTTATTATAACATTACCGAAAAACAAATTCAACCGGAATAAAATATGTTTACAAATTGATAAATTAATATATATATTCGTATTGCTAAGATAATTCCTTGTCCTCAAACACTTTTATCTCTCCGACATCTACTTTGAGCTGATAACTCGCAAACTGCTCCGTTCCGACTTCTGCTGTTTGGCTTCCTCCAAATCCCCGATTTTTCTTGTTTTGTACCGTTAAAGCACCGATGTTGTATATATATTGAGCAGAGTATCCTCTTCCTTCCCGCGTTTTCAGATGCAGATCAATATTTCCGATATTCAAATCCGCCGAAAAGGAAGCATGTGTTTTCTCGGGCAAATTACTCAAATACGCAACAATGCCTCCGACATTGTTATGAATGATAATATCCTGAAGCTCAGATGTGCCGATATCGTTAATCTCAATTTCCGCAATATCACCGTCAATCGACAGCGACTTTGTTTCTATTTCGTTAATCAGCAGCTCTCCCGCTTGTATTTTTACATATAACTCCGGAATTAAATTTTTCGGAATCTCCACAGCAATATTGCAGGCTTTATCCCGAATAAAACCGAAGAAATAACTCTTTCGTTTGGAGGAAAGCTGAAGATGGAGTGTTTTTTCATTCCGATCCGTTGTCATTTTCACTTTGTTATCCAAATAATCCTTTGTGGGATATTGACAGCGAACCACAATTTTCTCAGAATCGCCGGGTATTATTTGCACCTTTCCCAGTTCAATCGTCATCTCTATTCTTTCCACCTGATTCACCGCAACCGACCAATTTTCAACCGACGCGTTGGTTGAAACAACACTGTTCGATTTTTGAAACATTAACAAACTAACCGTTAATAAAAGCAACGTGCCGAAAATCAGCGAGAATACCACTACCAAAGCCTTTTTAAAAGAACCCAAAGCTATCCCCCCATACTCTCACTGTTTTTATCATCGAAAAAAATTGTGCTTTTGTTCTATTAGTATTTTAACGGAAAACAATAAAAAAATCAACCTATTATTATTTTATGCAGGTAGACTTTGACAAAATCAAAATTTCATGATACAATATTCACAAAACAAAACAGAAAAAATTGTTAAAAATATAACTATTGAAATGATTGACAGATTCTATAAAAACAATCTTTCTGTTAATGGTATGCATACTCAGCCGAAAGTATCATCACAATGAAAGGATTTTTTGTTACCGAAAAGGTAACAATAGGGTTTTGCGAATGGTTGTATATACAGCGGATGAAATAAAAAAACAACTTAAATATTTAAGTCTCCTTGCCAAAGAATATCCGACGATTCAAAGCGCCTGTACCGAAATTATCAACCTGCAGGCAATCTTGCAGCTACCCAAGGGTACAGAGCATTTCATGAGTGATTTGCATGGAGAATATCAATCTTTTACCCATATCTTAAATAACTGTTCCGGCGTTATTAAAACGAAAATAGACAGTTTGCTGTCAAAAAGCATATCACAACAGGAACGTGCGGAAATTGCGAGCCTCATCTATTACCCGCAGATTAAGCTAAATGCCATAAAAGCCAGGGAAGAAAATTATGACGACTGGTGCAGACTGACTCTTTATCGTTTAATTGATATCTGTCGGCTGGTCGCCAGTAAATATACCCGTTCTAAAGTAAGAAAAGCTTTACCCACAGATTATTCTTACATTATTGATGAGCTTTTAAATGCAGATTACAGCGAACACAACAAGGAAGAATACTATGGTAAAATTATTGATACCATTTTATCTCTGGAACGCGCGGATAAATTTATCATCGCATTAGCTGATGTAATCAAGCGCCTGGCAGTGGACCGTTTGCATATTATCGGCGATATCTTTGACCGCGGAGAACGTCCTGATATTATTATGGATATGTTGATGAACCATCACGCGGTAGATATCCAGTGGGGCAATCACGATATTCTTTGGATGGGTGCTGCCGCCGGCAGCATGGCATGCATTGCCAATGTCATTCGGAATTGTCTGCGCTATCATAATCTGGAGGTCTTGGAAGTAGGATACGGCATCAATTTGCGACCGTTGACTTTGTTTGCCCAAGACGTTTACCAGCCAAGCAAAAACTTCATTCCTAAAACGAACGATTCCAAACCTCATTCACAAAAAGATTTATCTCTTCTTGCCCAAATGCACAAAGCAATTACCATCATCCAGTTTAAGCTGGAAGGACAAATCATTCAAAACCACCCGGAATTTGAAATGAATGACCGCCTATTGTTAGATAAAATTAATGTCTCAGAAAAAACCGTCACCATTAACGGACAAACTTATCCTTTGTGCGATTGCGATTTTCCAACACTGGATTCCGGTGCGCCATATATGTTAACCCATGAAGAACAAGCGCTGATGGAAGATTTGCAAAATATCTTTCTGCATTGTGACAAACTACAAAAGCATGTAAAATTTCTGTTTGAACAAGGCAATATTTATAAATGCCATAACGGCAATTTGCTGTATCATAGCTGTATTCCTCTGAAAGATGACGGCAGCTTTGATACCTTGACGATCTGTAATAAAGAAATGCATGGCAGAAAACTGATGGACACCGCAGAATTCATTATACGGGAAGGCTATTTTTCAAAACCGGACAGCATTCAAAAATCTTACAGTTTGGATTTTATTTGGTATTTATGGTGCGGAAAAAAATCCCCCTTGTTCGGCAGAAACAAAATGACCACCTTTGAACGTCTTTTCATTGCTGATAAAAGTTGCTGGAAAGAACCGCAAAACCCTTATTACAAACATATTGACGATGAATCGATTTGTACTGCTATTCTTTCTGAATTTGGCGTAGATGATCCCAATGCGCATATTATCAACGGACATGTACCGGTTCGTCTGATTGCCGGAGAAAGCCCGTTAAAAGCCGGCGGAAAAGTCGTTGTCATTGACGGAGGACTTTGCAAGGCATATCAGGCACAAACCGGTATTGCAGGATATACATTGATTTATAATTCACACGGTATGCGTTTGGTTGCTCATCAGCCCTTTGAGGGATTTGAAAATGCCATTGAAAAAAATACCGATATCCATTCCTCATCGGATATTTTTGAAACCCTGCAAACACGTATGAAGGTTATGGATACCGATATCGGTAAAAACATCAAGGATAAAATCGAAGATTTGAATATGCTGGTGTCAGCTTATCAAATGGGGTTAATATCATAAAAATGAAGCCAAAAAGGGCAGGGATTATTTCAATGGATAAAATAGCCTTGATTAAAGAAATGAAAAAAAGGGGAGTTTATGCCGCCGCTTTTATTGCAACAGAGAAAATTCCTTTTGATCCGGAACTGAGAAAATCCTGCACCCCGAAGCGTTGCCAAAGCTTTGGAAAAAATTGGGGATGCCCGCCCGATGTCGGAGAAATCAACATGCTGATTGCCAAAGCCAAATCTTATGACTCAGCTCTAGTATATGAAACAGTTTATCAACTGGAGGATTCTTTTGACTATGAAGGAATGCTGGAAGGCGGAGTCCGCCATAAACAAATTACCAACGACATTTCGGAATTAGTAAAAAACGAGTTGGGTGGGGCTGTTTTGCAGCTGTCCGCGGGAGGGTGTACTGTCTGTGAAACTTGCAGCAAATTGGAAAATCAGCCTTGCCGTTTCCCGGAAAAAGCAATTCATTCTGTTTCGGCATATGGAATCTATGTTTCCAAATTGGCAAAACTATGCGGATTAAATTACAACAACGGTGAAAACACGGTTACTCTGTTTGGAATATTCTTTTTTAATGAAAAAGGTACCTGTTAAATGAAACAGCAGAGAGAAAAAATTCTCTCCGCTGTTTCATTATCTCATACTTTCCTTTATATCAGTTGTGCAATGGTTACCTTTTCCAACTGAGTTTGAACCATCTTAGAAATTTCAGAGAATACTCTTTGCACCTTGCAGGAAGTTTTTCCTTCCCGATTGCATCCCTGCTCAGGATTCAGACACCTGCTAAGATAATATGTACCCTCCACTGTTTCAATTACATTTGCTAAAGTAATCTCTTCCGGTTTTTTATTTAATTCATAACCGCCTTGGGTACCCTTAAAAGATTTCACGATTCCCTCGGCAACAAGCTTTCTTAAAATTTTCAGGGCAAAACGAAGTGTTACTTCGGTATTTTCTGAAATATTTTTTGCTTCTACCCGCTTATTGGCTTTGGCAAGATATAAAACAATACGAATCGCATAATCCGTTTCCAGTGTAATATGCATGATTTGCCCCCGTTTCGAGATTTTATCATTTTAATTATACTAAAATGATATACTTAAATTATATCTCAATCAATAAGCTTTGTCAAGAGAAGATTGCGATTAATCCAAAAAGTCCTTCAACCGCTTGCTTCTGCTGGGATGACGTAGCTTTCTTAGCGCCTTCGCCTCAATTTGACGAATGCGTTCCCTGGTAACATTAAACTCTTTACCGACTTCTTCTAAGGTTCTGGAGCGACCGTCCTCCAGCCCAAAACGCAATCTGAGAACCTTTTCCTCACGGTCGGTCAATGTCCCTAAGACATCTCCCAGCTGTTCCTTCAGCAAAGTATTAGAAGCCACCTCAGCCGGTGCGGGAGCATCATCGTCCTGAATAAAATCTCCCAAATGACTGTCTTCTTCTTCACCGATCGGCGTTTCCAAAGAAACCGGTTCTTGGGCAACACGCATAATTTCCCGAACTTTATCAACCGGCATATCCAATTCCGCAGCAATTTCTTCTGCACTCGGATCATGACCGTTCTTATGCAAAAGCTGGCTGGTTACTTTTTTCACCTTATTAATGGTTTCAACCATATGCACAGGAATACGAATGGTTCTTGCCTGGTCAGCAATGGCACGGGTAATTGCCTGCCTGATCCACCATGTCGCATAGGTAGAGAACTTAAATCCCTTGGTATAATCAAATTTTTCTACCGCTTTGATCAAGCCGAGATTGCCTTCTTGAATCAAATCCAAAAACTGCATTCCTCTGCCGACATACCGCTTGGCAATGCTGACAACAAGACGCAAATTTGCCTCGGACAAACGCTTTCTGGCATAATTATCCCCTTGTCCCATCCGGGTTGCAAGTTCAATTTCCTCTTCTGCACTTAAAAGCGGCACCCTACCGATTTCCTTTAAATACACCTTTACCGGATCATCAATGCTGATTCCTTCGGTAGATAACGAGGCCTCCAGGTCTTCATTCATATTCACATCAAGAGGAAAATCAATATCGGTTTCCGGAACAAAGTCTTCCACGATCTCGATATTAAAGCTTTCCAAAGAGTCATAGAATTTTTCAATCTGTTCCCCGTCAAAGTCCACTTCTTCAAAAAAATCTGTGATTTCCTTAGTAGTAAGCTTTCCTTTCGCTTTTCCTTGCTCCATTAATTCGGTAACCGCATTTCTTTTCTCATTGCCCATAAAATTTTCTCCCTTTCAGAAAAGTGTTTCATAAATCCTTATTTTTTCTTAGCTTCCAACTTTTTTGCCAATTCGCTGATATCGTTCAGAGTCATTCCGGCAATCTTTTCGCCTGTTAATCTATTATTATGCGTAACAAGCACGTCTATATAATCATCCAACTCTTGTTTTGTATTTTTTAGTTCTGCTCCATGCGCCAGATATCCGAAAAGCTTTCCCATTTCCTGGGGTGTCAGTTCACCGCTTAAACTGTCTAATGTTATATTATGCTGTATTTTTTGGGTAATTATACCATACAACCGCTTGTTAAAGTCAGTCACAAAGCTATCCGGTGGTACTTTTTGCAGCAAATAATCACAGTATTCTGTATTTTTATACAAAAAAGCAATGATTCGTTCTTCTGCTATTGCTTCCTTTTTGTTTGCCGCCTTTTGCGGATTAAGTTTGTCTTGATAAAATTGCTTTCCGCTTTGAATATCTCGCCATTCCTGCCGTTCTTTCGCGCGGATTTGTTTTTTAATAACAGCATTGACTTGCGCAACAATGACTTCCCTGGACACACCGGTTTCCTGCGAAAGCTTACCTGCATATACCTCCCGTTCGATGGAAGAAGGGATGGTACTGAGCACGTCATGAACCGCCGCCTTCAAATATCCGACCTTTCCCTCTGCAGTTTCAATATCGTGAACTTCCTTCAGTTTCTCCAGCTCGTAATCCGTAGCGCTGCTGGATCCGTCCAATAACAGCTTAAATCGGGTAGCGCCGAATTTTTTGATATATTCGTCCGGATCTTTTGCTCCTTCTATGGTCAGTACCTTCGTTTTTACACCTTCTGCCGACAGCAAGCCTACCGCACGCTTGGTTGCCTTTTGCCCTGCTTCATCTGAATCATAGGATAATATCACCTCATCCACATATCCGCTGATAATCCGTGACTGTTCCTGCGTCAGTGCAGTTCCCAGCGTTGCCACTACATTATGGAAACCTGCCTGATACATTGCAATGACATCCATATAACCCTCAGCCAAAATCAGTCTGCCGTTTAATTCACTTTTGGCAAAGTTTAAACAAAACAGGTTTTTCGTCTTTTTAACCACCGGAGTATCACTCGAGTTAATATACTTCGGTTTTGTATCACCCAATACCCGTCCGCCAAAAGCGATCACATTGCCGCGCAAATCCAAGATAGGAAACATCACTCTGTTGCGGTAAATATCAAAATAACTTCCCGTCCTGCTCTTTGAAACCAAAAACCCCCGATACATTTCCTCATCGGTGAATCCTTTGCTTCGCAGATGCTTCCGCAAGCTGTCCCAACTGTCAGGCGCAAATCCCAGTCCGAAATGTTTAATCGTTTCATTGGACAATTCTCTCTTTTTCAGATAGGCAAGCCCTGCTTGTCCGTCAGGAGTCGACAAACATTTGTGAAAAAATCGAGCCGCTTCTCTGTTCATCTCCAATATTCGCATCTTTAGCTTTGCCTGCGTATCGTCTACACCGCTTTCCGGCATTTGTAAACCAACTCGATCGGCTAAAAACTTTACTGCTTCAATATATTCAAGATTTTCTATTTTCATGATAAAAGTTATTACATCGCCTCCGGCGCCACAGCCGAAACAGTAAAAAGATTGCGTATCGTTGTAAATCACCATAGAAGGTGTTTTTTCCGAGTGGAAGGGACACAGACAGGCACGGTTCCGCCCCTGCCGCTTAATATTGACATAAGATGATACAATAGATTCAATATCACAGCTTAATTTCAGTTGTTGTAAGAAACTTTCCGGCAGTGCCATATAAATCACCATTCCTTATTGAATTTGTGCCGGTATTGCGCATTGCGCAATAGAATCCCGCCATAGGCAGGCAAAAACAAACGCAGCGCGAAAAATCCTATTTCTCACGCCATTCCTCCTTTTGATCGTACGTTTCATCGCTTCAGATATTCCATGATTTAGGAATAAATAATTCCTTAAACTGCGTGACTGCAAACTGGTCGGTCATACCCGAAATGTAATCACAGACTGCGCGCGGAACACCGTCCTGATCAGCTATTTCCTTAAAAAACGCGGGGAGCTTATCTACATTATCGCTATAATATTGGTACAGCTTTTCAATGATTCCCTGTGCCTTTCCCTCTTCTCCCTTTGCCACAGGATTGGTATAAACCGAATCAAACATAAACTGCTTTAAAATACGGTGTGCCTTTTCTACTTCCGGTGACATTCGAATATCATCGGTGCTGTTTTCCACAATAGACGCAATAATTGTGGAAATGCGTTCGCTTTTTTTTCTGCCCAGAATGTATACTGCATCCCAGGGCAAATCCGCCTCTGACAAAACACCGGCACGGATTGCATCCTCAATATCATGATTGATATAAGCAACCTTGTCCGAAATTTTCACGATTCTGCCTTCCAGCGTATCTGCGACCAGCTTTGCAGAATGGCAGGCAATCCCGTTTTTCACTTCATAGGTTAAATTTAAACCTTTTCCGTTTTTTTCCAAGCGATGTACTACCCGCACCGATTGCAGATAATGTTTATAACCGAACGGCGTGATTTCATTCAGCACACGTTCGCCTGCATGACCGAAGGGTGTATGTCCTAAATCATGTCCCAAACTGATCGCTTCTGTCAAATCTTCATTCAACCGCAGCGCCCTCGCAATCGTCCGCGCAATCTGAGAAACCTCCAGCGTATGAGTCAGCCGGGTTCGGTAATGATCGCCAAGCGGCGACAGAAATACCTGCGTTTTATGTTTCAAACGGCGAAAAGAATTACAGTGAATAATACGGTCACGATCCCGTTGAAATTCGGTACGATACGGGCAGGGGCTTTCTTCCGATAAACGCCCGCGGGAATCTGCCGAGCATACTGCATATTCGCTCAGGCGACTCTTTTCTTCTTCTATCTGTCGCTCCCGAACAGTCATGTTCTTTCCTCCGTTTCTGTTCAAAATTCCTCTCATACATTATATACCGCAATTTGTCAAAAATCCCTTTAACTTTTTGACAAAAAAACGCAAAATCTACAAATTGTCCAAAACAAAGCAAGAATATGACAAATTCCTATTCAAAAAACAAACGAGATATCATCAGCAATTAAAAAAAGTCAAAAATTTCTTCCAAAATCTGTATTGTTCTCTGCCCATTTGTCAATTCCCGAAACATCTTTTCAAAAGCAGAATATCTTTCCTGCTTTATTAACAGTTTTAAGATTATTTCAGCACCATATTCAGAGGATAACACCTTGATTTCATACTCCGGCAAAACATAAAGAAGCTTATTATAAAGCCCGTAATCCACCATAACGGAAAGCACCTTACACTCCACCATGTTCAGAATCTGCGCCGCATCTACTGCTATTTTAGCTGTATGGGAATAAGCGCGCACTAAGCCGCCTCCACCCAGCAATATGCCGCCGAAATACCGTGTTCCGACTACACATACATCAGTCAGATTTTCTTTTTCCAAAACATCAAGCATCGGCATTCCTGCAGTTCCCTGCGGCTCTCCGTCATCCGAATACTTTTTTTGACCGTTTTTCAAAAGATAGGCAGACACATTATGCGTCGCATCCCAATGTTTACGCTTAATCTCTGCTATGAATGCTGCTGCATCTTCTGCCGTTTTAACCGGAGCGATATATCCGATAAAACGGGACTTTTTTTCTACAAACTCTGCAGAAGCCGATTCTTTTATTGTACTGTACCCCATTTGACTCCCCCATTATAGAACGAAAGAATAATGAGAAAGGCGGTGCTTTAGCGCACCGCCTTTTCGTTTGATTTCACAACAATAACAGTAAATTCCGCTATTACTTATCCATACCAAAACGCTTTTTAAATCTGTCAACACGTCCGCCGGTATCTACTAATTTCTGTTTTCCGGTAAAGAAAGGATGGCATTTAGAACAAATTTCAACCTTAATATCTTTTTTTGTAGAACGAGTTTTTATCACTTCACCACAAGCGCAGGTGATTGTTGTTTCCTCATAATTCGGATGGATTCCCTGTTTCATTAAAATCACCTCTTTCAAAGTAAATCTATCGGTTTTTAATGATACCATATTTCTGTCGAAAAAGCAAGGGCTTTTACAGAATTATTTCAATTAATTTTAAAAATCATTAAAATCCCAATGTTTTCGTAAAATCATTTTGGATGGACTTTGTCAAGTTTGCCGCATCCTCTGACGTTTTTCCGGTAGTGGTGTAATATACTTTAATTTTGGGTTCGGTGCCGGATGGACGGACTACTACTCTTGCCTCATTTTGCAGCCGAAATGCAATCACATTGGATTTTGGTAAAGTGATCGGCGTAACCGTTCCGCTGTTTTTGTCAACAATTTCGGATTTTTCATAATCTTCGGTGCCCACCACGTCATATTGACCCACCTTTTTCGGCGGTGCGACGCGCAGTTGTTCCATAATATTCGACATTCTTTCCATACCGGACTCACCTTCGCATACAAAGCTCTGCTGGGTATGGCAGAACACTCCGTATTCTGCATAAAGTGCGTTTAATTGCTGTAAAATGCTCTTTCCTTGTTTTCTGTAAAAAGCAGCCATCTCACAAATCAACATCGAAGCATCTACGGCATCTTTGTCCCGGACATAAGAGCCGGAAAGATATCCGTAGCTTTCTTCAAATCCGAAGATATATCGGTCTTCCTCGCCTTTGGCCTCCAAAAATCCGATTTGTTCTCCGATAAATTTAAATCCCGTTAAGACATTTCTGACCTCAACACCGTATTTGGCGGCAATTTTATCCACCAACTCGGTAGTAACAATCGTCTTAACCGTCAACGGATTCACCGGCATAGTGCCTTTTTCGGTTCTTTGCGCACAAATATACTCCAACAATAATGCGCCGACCTCATTGCCGGTCACCAGCCGAAATTCCTCGCCGTCAGCAACCGCAATGCCCACCCGATCACAATCCGGATCAGTTGCCAACAGCAAATCTGCCTTTTCCGCTTTTGCCTTCTTGAGTCCCAAGTTCAAGGCTTCTGCTATCTCCGGATTTGGGAAGGGACAGGTAGTGAAATGTCCGTCCGGCATTTCCTGTTCCTTGACAATTGAAACATCTTGTATCCCGATTCGCTTGAGAATTTCACGAACCGGTCTGTTGCCGGTTCCGTTCAACGGCGTATATACTACTTTTAAGCCGGAATCCTTGCAAACACCGGGGTTTATTTGTTGGCTGAGCACCTGCTGTATAAACTTTTCGGTAACTTCCTCCGGAATATAGGAAATACTTCCGTCAGCAATCGCCTGATCAAAATCAACCAGTTTCACTCCGTGAAAGATATCTACTTTTCCGATTTGACTCAATACCTTTCCGGCAACTTCCAAGGTGATCTGACAACCGTCTTCGCCATATGCTTTATAACCGTTATATTTTGCCGGATTGTGACTAGCGGTAATCATAACGCCTCCCTGACATTTCAGTTCCCGCACCGCAAACGAAAGACAAGGGGTCGGCATCAAACGATCATAAAGATACACTTTCACCCCATTCGCTGCAAAAACCTTTGCTGCTTCTCTGGCAAAAACATCCGATTTAATCCGGCTGTCATAGCTAATCGCAACACGCGGACTCTGATAATCCGCATTCAGATAATTGGCAATTCCCTGTGTAGCCTGACGGACGGTATAGATATTCATTCGGTTTGTCCCCGCCCCGATTACGCCGCGAAGTCCGCCGGTTCCGAACTCCAACGCCTGATAAAACCGGTCGCTGATTGCGTCAACATCTCCGGCAATTGCCGCCAGTTCCTCATTTAAATCTTTGTCCTCCAAGGTTTGCTCTGACCAAATCTTGTAAAGTTCCATTTCCTTCATTGTGAAAACCCTTTCTGAAACATGCTGGTATTTACACTCAATTAACCTGAAATTCGATTTCAAATTAATCGGTCTTTAATAAGGGGCAAAGCCCCGTCATTCAACGTTCTGGCGGTGAATTGTACCACCACCGAAAAAAGCAAGTGAAACCCGCCTCCTATAAAGGCAGGGACATCTCGCTTTTCGTTATATTCTGAGACTTGCCGTAGCAAGTCTCAGTAATATTCAAAAACGTATGGCTTATTCAACGACATAGCTGTTGATTCCCGCTTCTGCCAACGCCTTTACGATTTCATCCGTATTCTGCCCGGAAGCAATAATCGGAATAATATCCGGCTTTTGTCCCGCCGTTTTCGCCTGTATTTGTGCAATAACCGCTTTTACGGCGGCGTTTATATTCTGCTGAGGGCTCTCAATAACCGTCTCGCCAAAAGTAAGTTTATTCCCATAATCCGCTATTCGAATAACAGGAGCGATTGCATCCGCTTTGATACTGCCGGCTTCTCCGCCGTAGGTCACTTTCTTTTCGGTCCAATAACCGACAGCATTGTACGAAACTGCTATCTTAGCATGATACTTTGCTGCAGCAGCCTGTGCCGAAGCAACATATTGGTTGAGAATTTCACTGATTGAAACAGAGGTGTCAAGCTGTGCCTTGTTCATGCTGTTAATTTCAGGGAAATGCACCGATTTTAATATAATCTCTTTAAATCCTGCTTTCGCTAAATCTTCCACAATAGTTAAATTGTAATTTCTTGCAGACTCTTTATAAGGATTCAGCCATGGCTTGCCGCCATCGCTTGCCGCACGGTCAAACCAAGTATAGGTGCTGTTTTTCACCATAAACGTATTATCCTTGGTTTTATCCGGCGCTGTCTTATCTTTAAAGGTATGCACCGCCGCCACCGGAACCATTCCCGCATCCTGAAGCTTTTTCGCAAGTGTTTCTGCCGACACCGCATTTTCAGCAATTGCCTTATCTCCGTTAATTGCGGATACCGAAGACCTGAAGTAAATCATGCCGGAATCATCTTTTAATTCAACTAAAACAGCTTGATATCCCTTTGCTTTTGCCTCAGATAAAAATGCATCCTGCTTTGCCGCATCCAAAATCGTATCAGTCGGCATTGTAATCGCTTTTAAGGTTTCTGTTTCAGACGGCACGACAGCGGAAGAAGTATCAGAAACAATATCAGAAGAAGGAGAATCGGAAGTTACAGAAGAAACAGATGATGTATCTGAGGTAGTCAGTTCTCCGGTAAACAATTTTTTGATCGGTCCCGCCACGCTATAAGCTAAAAACACTAAGACACCAAGCAAAATAATAAACAAAACGGTTTTCAATACGCTGTTCTTTTTCCGATGACGTGTGTATTTTATCTTATGTCTCTTAATTTTCCTGTATTTTGCCATAGATCCCATTTTTATTTACTGCAAAAGCAGATAAATAAATCCCCTTTCTTCTTATGTTTGCAAAATAACGAAACGCTAAAATGGTAACTCATGACCTACCAAACCATAAAAAGCAAGTGATAAAATTCCAATATAAATCATTGCAATCGGAAATCCGCGAAATGCTTTGGGAATTTTTTCGCTGTTTAGTTTATCAAAAGCAATTGATATCAAATATGCCGCCATGGTGAAACCGATTCCCGAGCCAAGACCGAAACCAATCATACCGGCAGCGCTGCGCATCTCATTCGTACTGAGCAACAATGCACCAAGTACCGCACAGTTAAATGCCGACATATGAATCATCGGTCTGATTTTCGGCATCTGCTTTTTTAAAAATTGAGCGCAGAATATCAAGGTCAAAATATAAATAGCCCCGATAATTAAAACGTAAATCAGCGGCAACAAATAATTTTTATATTCTAAATCACTAATTACAGGAATAAATAACGCCGCCACAATCGAAGAAAGCAACGTGATAATGGTCAGAATCAATCCGAACAGAAATAGATTAAACTTTTTCCGAAGCATTAATAAAATTGAGCTAGTTCCCAACGCTCTGGCAAATATCGTATTTTCAACAAATATAGCGATTAACGCGCAAATTGCCATCTCTGACAGAAAAGATAGAACGGTATTCCATAAGTCCTGCACGACACTATACACCTCCTGTTAAAATCAGTTCTCTTTTTGCTCCATAAAATGATTTCGGAATTTTTGAAAGCCGGCAGCGATAAAGCCTATCACGATAAAACCGGAAAAAGGCAGCAGCAAACCGGGAATCGTGGAATCTTCCAGCACCGGCATATTCCACAAGGTTCCGTTTCCCAGAAGCTCCCGAAGAGCGCCCACCAAACAAATCACCCACATAAATCCTATGACACTGCACAATAAATCGAGAACCATTGCTCCCCTTTTCTGAACAAAAAAGCGCGTTTCGCTTTTACGTACAATTAAGGAATTGGCAACCATCAACGGCAAAAAGATACCGACATTATAAATGGCAAGCGGTTCAAAAAGCTGTTCTAAAAGGAATTCAGTCGGGATATAAGCAAGCGAAGCGAATAAAACATAAATAATAACACGGATGGTATACGGCAGTCTTTTGGAAACAAAAGATGTAAAAAACACGGTAAAAAAAGTAATAATGCCATAGGCAATCGCCAACACTACACTGTTTTTTAAACTGGTAGCGGCAACAATTACCGGGGCAACCACCAGTCCTCTTTCTAATACAGTATTGCCCAAAAACAATCCGTCTATCTTATCAAAAAAAGATTTATGCTTGGTATAAAAACGACTCATACCGTTTCACCTCCGGATTGAGCTGTCGGTTTTCTGCCCGGTTTTATCTTATGGAAAATTTTACTTCCCATGATATCGCAAAATTCACTCAAAGCATTCATCAGCAAAAGTGCAAACACAAAGCTACATTCTGCTTTTCCGAAACGGCGGAACAACATAGTGGTAAGTCCCAGCAAAATACCGAAAAGCAACTTTCCCGCGCCTGTTTTTGGTGTAGTAGTCGGATCCGACGCCATAAAGATAATTCCGAAAAATAAAACACCGGAAATCAATTCATACACAACGGACGCCAACCACCCGGTAGTAACCCGCGGAAAAACGAGCGCAAAAAGCAATACCATGGAAAAAGCACCGAACGGCAACTGCCATGACATTGTCCCCCGTACCAGCAAATACAGAGCGCACGCACACATAACCATAATGCAAGTAGTTCCCATCGGTCCCGGGAAATTGCCCAATAGAGCATCCGTGAAAGTAATTTTCGGAGCGCCGCCCATCTGCAAAATATAGTCTGCCGAAGTAGTTGTCGAAACATCAGTTGCGGATTCCAAACCGATATCGGCAAAAACTGCAGGATATTGTACCATGTATTTCGGCCAGCTGATTACCATAAAAGCCGCCGCAAATGCAGCAGGATTAAAAATGTTTTTCTCAAAACCGCCAAAAGGAATTTTCGCAACCAAAACAGCAAGCGAAATTCCGACACCTATCATCCAATACGGAGCAGACGCCGGCAGCATTAATGTAAATATCACAGCGGTAACAACAGCCGAAAAATCATATTTTTCCGGCTTTTTCCGTCCCAACAATAAATTCCCGATCATATCCAGACCAGCACTGAGTAATATCGCAAAGGCAAGCATGATCACTACACGCATACGATAAAAATAAACCGACATACAAATCAGCGGGATCAATGTAATGATAATATCTATCATATTTTTTCGTCTTTTACTTAAATTAGCATCCATAGTAAAGTAAAAACCGGTCTCTCCTTGTTAAGACAGCATTCCGAGGTTAACAAGAGAATGCCGATCCACCGCCTTTCTTCTGTATTCATTCCTGCAACACAAATATTTTTCAGAAAAATCCGTATATTGGTACAAATTTCAAATTTTCTCAATATAATATAATAACCGTTTTTTCTGAAAAGAGAGAATTTTTTTCAGAGCAATGTGTTTCTGCTCAAAATATCCGGTTGTTTCCGGATAGATAAACCGTCTTTTTTCCGTCAACTTTAATCCGGCGGCTATGATACAATAACGATTTACCGGAGGTCATCATGAAAATCGAACAAATTGACCCGCAAACAATCAAAGTTATTTTAACCCAGACCGATATGGACAGCTTTGATATCACCTATGACGATATGGATTACAAGGATCCGCATACCAAGCAAGTGATTTTGGAACTGCTTCGTCAAATAAAACAAGAAATAACCATCGATTTTAACAGCGGAAAGTTATTTATCGAAGCGTTTCCTTATCTTAACGGCGGCTGCGTATTATATATCTGCACCATTGCCTTGGAAAATGAAAAGGCAGAACCCTCCGCTTCCGTTTCAAGGCGCACCGGATTTAATACTCCCCTGGTCTTTGAATTTGATGACATCAATCTGCTGACCGACACCTGCTCCAGACTGCTTCAGCAATACAATCATATCATTTTGAGAAGTGCCCTCTATTTGTATGAGAACAAATATCGGCTTTTAATTTATTCCTATTTTAAGCTGGATAATAAAATCATCAGCCTGGTAAAAGAGTACGGAAATTATATTGGAAAAGGAACAGTCCAATCCTCTATCGTAAGAGAGCACGCTAAATTATTGATTGAAAACAACGCAATTGAGACAGTATCACAATATTTAGACTAACCGCAAGCGATTGACTGCGGCACACACATGCTGCGCTCCGAACAAATAGGATCCCGCAACCAGAACATTCGCGCCGGCATTCAAACAAAGCGGAGCCGTCACATCGGTAATTCCGCCGTCCACCTGAATATCCAATTCTTTATCCAGCCGGTTTGCCTCCTGCCGCAAAGCCGCAATTTTCGGCAGCATATCCGACATAAAGCTTTGTCCGCCAAATCCCGGTTCAACCGTCATAACCAACGCCATATCAATCCCATTCAGATAAGGAAACAAAGCATCTGCCGGAGTGGCAGGCTTAATGGCAATTCCTACCTTTACGCCTAAGCTCCGTATTTTTTCGATAACCGTTTCGGGGCTATCGGCAGCTTCTAAATGAAACGTCAGCATATCTGCTCCTGCCTTCACAAAAGGCTCTGCATAAGTATACGGATCACTGATCATTAAATGAACATCCATAAAAAGATCTGTTCTTTTATTTAAACTGGCCAGAACCGGAACGCCTAAAGAAATATTCGGCACAAAATGACCATCCATCACATCAATATGCAGCATATCTGCGCCGGCTTGCTCCATTTTGAGCGCCTCATTACCCAAATCGGCAAAATCAGCCGCCAAAACAGAAGGGGAAATTTTTATCATAAAAAACAGCGTCGTAACATTGCCGAATCCCGACAAAATAACGCCATGCCCTGCCTTTCTTTTACTATTTCATTCACTTCGGCTTCATCTTCAGCCGACTTTTTTTGTCCATTGATCTGCTGCCGCCGATACAATGCGCCAACAAATATACCGATAATATTTTAACCTATTTTTTTAATATAGTCAACAATAATATGTGAACAATCCATCTTGACCGAAATGTGAAAGAAGATTATACTAATAACATTATAGTAAAAAACAAAGGATGTTTGATAAAATGGATTTAACCCTGACGGTATTGATTCAAGTATGTATTATGCTCATTCTGATTGCAGTCGGGTTTTTAACATATAAAGCCAAACTGATGAATGAAACCGGTCAAAAACAGCTTTCCAATCTTTTGCTGTATATTGTAATGCCCGCCGTGATTATCAACGCTTATCGCAAGGAATTCCAAGCTGATTTGCTAAGCGGATTGCTATGGTCATTCGCGCTTGCATTCGTCAGCCATTTCATCGCCATAGCCGTTGCGCATCTGCTGTTTCGCAAAAAAGAGGGAGACCGGCAAAACGCAATTAATCGGTTTGCCGGTATTTACTCCAATTGCGCCTTTATGGCTATTCCGCTGATTCAATCCCTGTTAGGCGATACCGGTGTCTTTTATGCAAGCGCCTATATTACGGTATTTAACCTGCTTTCCTGGACCCATGGCGTCTTTTTGATGTCGGGTTCCGCCACCCGTAAGGATGTGAAAAAGGCGATGCTGTCTCCGGTAATTATCAGCGTTGTAATCGGGCTGATTCTATTCTTCGGAAAAATCCCGCTTCCTCAGCTGATTTCCGCGCCGATTGAATATTTAGCGGCTCTCAACACGCCGCTCGCCATGATTGTAGCCGGTCTGGCTATTGCGCAGACAAACATTTTATCCGCTTTTTCCGATCTGAAAATATACGCAGTCACAGCGGTCCGTAATTTGCTGATCCCGCTGATTATGCTAGTGATTCTCCGATTATTGCCGCTGGACAACACGCTTCTGCTCTGCAATCTTATTGAAACCGCTTGCCCTACTGCCGCAATCTGTATTATGTTTGCGACAAAATATGATTTAGACGCCGCACACGCTTCCAAAATTATGGCAATGACCACCGTTTTATCCATCATCACCATCCCGCTTATGGTATTCCTTTTTCAAATCGGCAGGTAAATTTTATTGATTGCTGTGTCTGAAAGGGGCTGTCGAAAAACTATAAATTATTGTTCTTTTTTAATCATGTCACGCAGGCGGACATGTGCCGCCTCAGTGACTCTTTGAAAAGAAAATCAGCGGTAAGCAACGGCAAAGTCGCTTGCGGAGCTGATTTTCGTCGAAAAGGGGGAATCGGGGGAAAAACGCAGAGCAAGATTTTATCGCAGCGATTGCGTTTGTCCTTCGAGAGCGTTGTCGACTTTATCGACACGCTCAAGGGAGTGTTCTTTCGAAACGAAAGAACACTCCCTTTTATATTTTCTCCTCAATAAACTTTTTCAATACTGCTGCCTTGTCAGGCGACAATTTTGCCGTTGCCTGCAATTGCTCCAATGACGCCGACTTTAACTCTGATTTAGAGCGAAATTTCTTCAACAAATCCGCCGCTTTTTTCTCTCCGATCCCTTCGCATTCTCTCAGCTTTAATGCAAAACTCTCTTTGCTGTGCACTTTTTGCTGATAACTGATTGCAAAGCGATGCACTTCATCCTGTATATTTGTAACAAAATGAAAAGCAGCTTGCTTTGACGAAAAAGAAATTTCTCCGCCATCCTTGGCAATAGCGCGTGTCCGATGTCTGGAGTCTTTCACCATTCCGAACACCGGAATCGAAAGTCCAAACTCCGCAATAACCGGTAAAACAGCGGCGACATGGCCTTTTCCTCCGTCCAGCAAAATCAGATCCGGCAATCTGCCGAACCCATCCCCCTGGTCTTTTTCCTCGAAATAGCGATTCAAGCGGCGGCGGATTACCTCCTGCATGGAAGCATAATCATCCTGTCCTTCAAATCCCTTAATAGAAAATCGTTTATACCCTGCCTTATATGGTTTGCCTTTGACAAAAGTAACCATTCCTGCCACTCTGGCAGAATCCCCAAGATTGGAGATATCATATGCTTCAATATAATCCGGGGGAGAAACCATCCCCAGCATATTGCCAAGCTCATCCAAAGCAACCACTTCTTTTCCGGTTCTTGAAGTCCGCTGCAGCAGCTTTTCGTTGGCGTTGGACAGTGCCATTAAAACCAGCTTTCGCTGTTCTCCTTTTTGAGGAGCAAAAAGCCGCACCTTTTTGCCGGCAAGCCCGGTGAAGTACTGTTCTACCAGCTCCATATCCTCAAACGGTTCATCTATCACAATCAGTTTCGGCGGAGGATCCCCGGCAGAATAATACTGTGTTAAAAACTCGCGTTTGGTTTCATCAAGCTGTAAAATATCCCCCAACATGATGTCATCCTTGTCCACCAATCTGCCGCCGCGAAACTTCAAAACAGATACACATCCCACATGATAATTCTGAGTAAAAGCGATAACATCCTGTTCCTTTTCTTCTGATAAAATCACTTTTTGCGTCGCAGATATCCGCTCAATCGCCGTAATCCGATCTCGCAGCTGTGCGGCTAATTCAAAATTCAAATCTTCTGCCGCCGTCTCCATTTGCAGCTTCAAAGCAGAGATGGTATCTTGATTTCCTTTTTTAATGAAGTCCAGCGCCTGCTCTATGATACGATGATACTCGTCTTGTGTAATCCGTCCCCGGCAAACGCCCATACACTGTTTAATATGATAGTTCAGGCAGGGACGAGCTTTTTTAAATTCCTGCGGAAATTTCCGATGGCAGGTTGGCAACTGAAAAATCTTGTTTGCCTCATCCACTGCCTGCCGCACTACAAAAGAGCTGGTATACGGCCCGAGCAAATGTCCGTCCTCCGACTTCATCTTTTCTGCAGTGATACGGGGAAAAGGTTCTCCGGACACTTTAATATAATGATAACCTTTTCCGTCTTTTAACAAAATATTATACTTTGGATTGTATTGCTTAATCAGGCTGCATTCCAACACCAGCGCTTCAAACTCACTGTCAGTAACGATATAATCAAAATCATGAACATGAAGCACCATCTGCCGCACTTTTTCGTTATGCCCTGCATTCTCCCGAAAATAGCTGGATACGCGGTTCTTCAGCGCTTTTGCCTTTCCTACATAAATAATCTTACCGGTATTGTCTTTCATCAGATAAACTCCCGGCATCATCGTCAAAGTGCTGACCTTTTCTTTTAAATAATCAATACGATGGTTCATAAGCGCCTCCTTCCCGCATCCGCGGCATAAAATTACCCCCGTCCGTTTTAGACAGGGGTATCACATATTCGAAAATATGTATTATTCGGCGAAACCGGATTCCACCAATTTCACCAATCCCGCAACAGCTTCCTGCTCATCCGTACCGTCTGCAATAATCCGAATCGTCGTACCGCCGACAATACCCAGTGATAATACACCCAGCAAACTTTTCGCATTTACCCGACGCTCTTCCTTTTCAACCCAAATGGATGATTTGAATTCATTTGCCTTTTGAATAAAAAACGTAGCCGGACGCGCGTGTAAACCAACTTGATTCTGAACAGTCACTTCATTCACGTACATAATCTACTCTCCTATACCTTTCATAATACCCCAAGGATCTTTCCCAAACAATGATACTATTAATATTATATCATAGAAAAAAACTTCGTCAATGACATATTGTATATAAATTTAAACAAATTAGGATTTTTCTTAGTTATTCCAATTCAAGATGAAAAAGAAAGCCTCAAGTTGTACATGTTATATAAAAAGTTTTCAACATTGTTGTAATACTACACGGAATAAGCAGTCGTTCTACTCTTCTGTCTGATCATCCGACGGAATTTGCTTTTGAAAAGTATCCAAGTATTTTCTATCCGCTTCAGATAATTCACACTGAGCAAGCATATCCGGACGCTTGCACAATGTTCGCTCCAGTTCTTTTTCTCTCCGCCAACGGTTAATATTAGCATGATGTCCGGACAATAATATTTCCGGCACCCGTTTTTCATGCCAAATCTCAGGGCGGGTATATTGCGGATATTCCAGCAAACCGTTATAATGGCTTTCTTCTTCAAAACATTCCGGCGAAGCAAGCACTCCTTCACAGAGCCGCACCACACTGTCCACCAACACCAACGCCGCAAGCTCACCGCCGGTCAGGACATAATCGCCAATCGAAATTTCCTCATCCACAATTTCTTCCAAAACCCGCTCGTCAACCCCCTCATAGTGTCCGCAAAGCAAAAGCAGATGTTGATGCTGCGCTAATGAAAGGCATTTTTTCTGTTTGAGCGGCGTACCCTGCGGAGAAAGGTAAATAACATACGGCTTAGAATTTGACCGTTCCTTAACCGCCTCGTAGCAGCGAAAAATCGGATCCGCCTGCATGACCATTCCCATTCCGCCGCCATACGGCGTATCATCTACCCGGTTATGTTTATCTTGCGTATAATCCCGAATATTATGACAGTAAAGTGTTACCAATTCATTTTTACGGGCACGCCCGATAATGCTCTCGTTAAGCACCGTTTCGCACATATCCGGAAACAAAGTGGCAATATCAATCCTCATCATCAAATAATCCTTTCAGCGGGCGAATCATCATTATCTCATGATCCACATCGGTTTGGAGAACAACCTCACTGATGGCGGGTATCAGTTTTTTTGTTCCGTCCGCTCCGGTGATTTCGTATACATCATTTGCTCCGGTCTGCATGACATCGGTCAGTTTTCCGTAAACTTTTTCCGCACAATCCGCATCCATTACCGTCAATCCGATTAAATCCTGTATAAAATAATCATGCTCGCCTAATTCCAAATCATTACGATTAATAAACAAAATCTTATTCCGCAGTTGCTGCGCTGCTTCTACGGTCGTAACTCCATCTATCTGCAAAATCACCACATTTTTGTGTACCCTGCCGCCTAAAACAGTGAGTGGATTTTTCCCCTTACTGTCATAGTAAAGAATATCCGCGCCCGCCAGTATTTCAGCGTCATCGCACCATGCCTGACAGCGTACTTCTCCATGGATTCCATGAGTGGCAACGATTTTTCCGATTTCCAAAAATTGTTTCTTCACCTGACTGTCCATTCCTTTCCCGATCCGGATTGATTTTTTGCAAAGCCCCGCAATAGAAATGACGCAATAACAGCAATGCCCTTCGGCGCAAGCCGAAAGGCATTTGAGTGTATCGACAAAGTCGACACACTCTCGAAGGACAAACGCAATCGCAGCGGTAAAGCCCTTGCTCTGCGTTTTTCCCCCGATCCCCCCTTTTCGGCGAAAACCAGCTCCGCAAACGGCTTTTCCGTTGCTTACCGCTGGTTTTCTTTCAAAGTGTCACTGCGGCGGCACATGTCCGCCTGCGTGACATAATTTTAAAAGGACTGTAATTTACGGTTTTCCGACAGACAGCAATGCCCTTCGGCGCAAGCCGAAAGGCATTTACCTGACATTGTGTAAATCAGTCGATTTCAACCGCAATTTTCTCATTCGTGCGGTTTGCACCGGCACGCATCACAACACGAATTGCCTTCGCAATTCTGCCCTGTTTGCCGATGACTCTGCCCATATCGTCCGGCGCAACATGCAGATGGTATACAATAACTCCTTCTGCATTTGGCTCGTCTACGGTCACGGTTACAGCGTCCTTATCGTCAACCAGGCCTCTGGCTATGGTAACTAACAAATCTTTCATGACGAAATCTCCATCATTCTAAAGTTTGCGGACAAATCCGAACGTCTTAGTCATTGTTTTTCAACAATTTCTTAACGGTATCGGTCGGTTGTGCACCATTTGCAATCCATTTTTGTGCTTTTTCCATATCGATTTTCACAACGGAAGGCTCTTTCGTCGGATCATAATATCCTAACTCTTCAATAAACCGACCATCTCTCGGATATCTGGAATCTGCAACAACAATACGGTAAAAAGGAGCTTTTTTAGCACCCATACGGCGTAATCTAATTTTAACAGCCATCTACTGTCACCTCCTGTAAAAAAATTATATCTCACCAAACAAAAGCTTGGAAAATACCGTTTTCTATCTGGGCATGCCCGGCATACCCGACATATTCGGGGGCATCATCATTCTGCGCTTTCCTTTGCCGTTTTTGCCGCCCATCATCTTCATCATTTTTTGCATCTGTTCAAACTGCTTCAGCAGCCGGTTAACATCCTCTACCTTAGTGCCGCTGCCTGCCGCAATCCGCCGTTTCCGACTCGGATTAATAATAGCCGGCTTTTCCCGCTCTTTTACTGTCATTGAAGTAATAATTGCTTCAATTCGGTATAGCTGCTTATCGTCAACGTCAACATCCTTAAGCTGATTGCCGACACCGGGAAGCATCGACATAATCTGCTTCAGCGGTCCCATTTTTTTGATCTGCCGCATTTGTTCCAGCAGGTCGTTCATATCGAAGCTGTTATCCTTTATTTTCTGCGCCATTTTCATGGCTTCTTTTTCATCAACCTGAGTCTGCGCCTTTTCAATCAAAGTCAGCACGTCGCCCATGCCCAAAATACGGGACGCCATCCGATCCGGGTGAAATGGTTCAATATCATCCAATTTCTCACCCATACCGGCGAATTTCACCGGTTTTCCCGTAACCGCAAGCACCGAAAGTGCCGCACCGCCACGAGTATCACCATCCAGTTTGGTCAAGATAACGCCGTCAATGCCAAGCGCCTCATCAAAGGAAGAAGCTACATTGACTGCATCCTGACCTGTCATTGCATCGACTACCAACAAAATTTCAGTTGGATCCACCGATGCTTTCACCCGCTTAAGCTCATTCATCAATTCTTCATCAATATGCAGACGACCGGCAGTATCCAGAATGACAAGGTCATTGCCGTGGTCCTTCGCATGCTTAATGGCGTTTTCTGCAATTTTGACAGGATCAATCTGTCCTTGCTCAAAAACACTGACTCCTGCTTGTTCCCCAACCACTTTCAGCTGTTGGATTGCTGCAGGGCGGTAAACGTCGCAGGCAACAAGCAACGGACGATATCCCTCTTTTTTATAATATTTCGCCAATTTGGCGGAATGGGTGGTTTTACCGCTTCCCTGAAGACCGCACATCATCACAATACAAGGGGGCTTAGACGGAAAATGAATCCGTGCATTGCCGTTGCCCATCAAACCGCACAGTTCTTCGTTTACAATTTTTATTACCTGCTGTGCCGGAGTCAGACTTTCCAAAACCTCTGCTCCTACACAGCGCTCACTTACTTTTGAAACAAAATCTTTTACTACTTTATAGTTAACGTCCGCTTCCAGCAAAGCAAGGCGGACTTCCCGCATTGCCAGCTTTACATCGCTTTCCGATAGTTTTCCTTTGGATTTCAGCCGTTTAAAAACAGCTGCCAGCTTATCTGACAATCCCTCAAACGCCATCAGCATCTCCGCCTTTCCTGTAAATTACTCATATTCCTTTAAAAAAGTTTTCAGCATATCTTCTATGGCAACTGCATGTTCTTTGATTTCGGAAGAATATTTGCTTTCCTCGTTGATGCGGTAAATTTCTCGGTTTCTGCGTTGTATATCCTCTAATAAAGCCAACAGAGAGACCGTTTGCTTCGCCAAGTGCAAGTTTTCTTCCAGTTCGGTCAAATACGCCTCGCCGCGCTTGATGTTATCACGCACACCCTGCCTGGAAATTTTTTCATGCTCGGCAATTTCTGCCAAAGACAAATCCTGGTTATAATATAAATCAATAACATCCCGCTGCTTATCCGTCAGCATACCGCCATAATAGTCAAGCAAAACGGAAATCTCAAGATTTTTACTCATTGTAATTTCCTTCCTGTCGGAAAATCAGAATGCCTGTAAATCTTTTTTCTTTACACCTGTATTATTATAACGAACATAATATGGTTTGTCAAGCATTTTTCTTTTCATTTTGAAAAAGAAATATTTGCAATTATCAACAATTTTTTGTATAATAAATGATGTCAATATTCATAAACAGAAAAGCTAAGAGAAAATTTAGTATGAAAGAAATGATTATCCAATGAACTGGACTGAAATTAAAATTAAAATTCCGGTAAAAGATATTGAAACGGCTGCTGCTATTGCTCAAATGACCGTTCCTTACGGGATTTATATTGAAGATTATTCTAATCTGGAATCAGAAGTAGAAGAAATCGCTCACATCGATTTAATAGATGAAGACCTCCTTAAAAGTGATCGCAACCACGCCGTCATCCACATTTACATCAGCCCGGAAGAAAATCCGGCAGAAGCCGTTTCCTACTTGAAGGAACAGCTTGCGCTTTCGGATATTCTATTTGACTTAGACACGGATTCGATACAAGAAGAAGACTGGTCAAACGAATGGAAAAAATATTACCATCCTATTCGAGTCGGAAAAAAAATTATTATCTGTCCCTCTTGGGAAAGCTGTGAGCAAAACGAGGAAGATGTAAAAATCACATTGGATCCCGGCATGGCATTCGGAACCGGCACACACGAAACCACCCGCCTGTGCATGCAGTTACTGGAAAATTACATCACCTCCGAAACCCGTATGTTGGACGTCGGGTGCGGCAGCGGTATTCTGGCAATCACTGCCTTGCTGCTCGGAGCAAAATCCGCAGTCGGTGTGGATATTGATGAACTTGCCGTTAAGGTTGCGCAAGAAAATGCCGAGCGAAATCGAGTCTCGGACAAGCTTGATCTAATCTGCGGTGATCTTACTGAAAAGGTAGAAGGAAAATATGATGTGATTTGCGCTAATATCGTCGCCGATGTTATTATCCGAATGTCACATGATATTTGCTCGTTTATGAAAAGCGGATCGATATTGCTTTGTTCCGGTATCATTGAGCCAAGAGAGCCGGAAGTCATGAACGCGATGTCGGAATGCGGTTTAAAGCATGTCACTACATTGCGGGAAAGAGGCTGGGTAGCCGCCGCTTTTACCTTGTAAATCATTTTATTTAAGGAGAATTACTATGCGCATCGGGGTAACCAAAACCCTGACATCTTTGTTCATTTCAGGCACAATTATCACTTTAATCGGCTGCAGCCCAATCGTTGACAGCACTCCTGCCGGACTGAATATGTCTTCTGTTACAGGTACGACCATTTCTTCTGACGACAATTCTGAAAATAACAGTTCCGTGATATCAAGCAGTGAATCGAAAAACAGCATTTCCTCCGGCAGTATTTCGGGAGGAAAAGGAAATCTCATTATCGTAGACAAAGATCAGGACGTCGGAACACTGGATGATCCGGAAGACCCGATGGCACCTTCTCATTCAGATGATGTCGGTAGTGACAAAGCTCCGGAAGACACCGTAATCATTCCTCCCGTTTCTTCCACTCCGGTTTCTTCTGCCACATCGAGTTCAGCGGTGACTACTTCAGTACCTTCTTCCCTGCCGAATTCATCCACAACAGCTTCCGTTCCTCCTGCGACCTCCTCAGGCTCCTTGCTGCCGTCTTCGGGGGCTGATTTGTCTTCTGTGATTTCTTCAGCCGGTACAAACAGCAGTTCAAGCGTACATACAAGTAGCGTTTTAAGCAGTTCCAATACCACCTCCTCTGCACCGCCGTTTAACCCTCCCGAAAACGGATGGTATACCTATGAAGGGAAGACCTATTTGTATCAAAACAGCAAGCCGGTTACCGGTTACCAAACAGCCAATGGTGTAACCTATTATTTTAACAGCAGCGGTGTGCTTTCTTCCAAAGCGGGCATTGATGTTTCAAAGTTTCAGGGAGATATCGACTGGAACAAAGTTAAAAACGACGGTGTGGAATTTGCCATCATCCGTATCGGATACCGCGGCTATGGTTCTGCGGGAACGATCGCAAAAGACCCTAAATTTTTACAGAATATTATCAATGCAACTAATGTCGGTATTGACTGCGGACTCTATTTCTTCACTCAGGCAACAACCAAAGCAGAAGCAGAGGAAGAAGCCGCCAAAGTAGTGGAGTGGATTAATGAGGCGAAACGGAACACTGCCTGGACCGCAGCAGGAAAGAAAAAGTTGACCTATCCGATTTATTTCGATACGGAGATGTCTACCAGCTCCCCAAGCGGTACCGGCCGCGCCGATAAATTAACCAAAGCGCAGCGAACCGAAACAGCTCTTGCTTTTTGCAATAAAATCAAATCGCTCGGATATTATCCCGGTATATATGCCAGCACCAGTTGGCTGAACAACCAATTGAATATGTCAACGCTTTCTGCTTTTGATGTCTGGGTTGCACATTATATAACCGGTGGTCCTACTTATAAAGGCGATTACCGTATGTGGCAATACACTTCAAAAGGCACCGTCTCCGGCATTTACGGAGATGTAGACCGCAATGTCGGATTATTTGATTACCCGGATTATATTCAGAAAAACGGCTTGAATAATCTGAAATAAGTATAAAAAGGGACAGTCTCACCGGCAAATGTGAGACTGTCCCTTTTATCATTCAAACTCAAATTTTCTGTTTACGCGTTTCCGAATAATTTTTTTGCATTTTCAATAACAGAAGCTTCTAAATTGGACGGCAGCTGTTCATAGCGTTCAAACACAAAGGTAAACCAACCGCTTCCCTGCGTCATTTGCCGTACCAACGTGGTAAAGTCATGCATTTCACTAATGGGAGCTTCTGCTTCAATCAAAGTCATATCGTTCCCCTGTGGCGTCATTCCCAACACTCTGCCGCGCCGTTTGTTCAATTCTCCCATCATATCTCCGGTATTGGCATCCGGTACATAAACCTTCAAAGATCCTATCGGCTCCAGCAGAACCGGAGATGCTTGGGGTAAACCTGCTTTATAAGCCAGTGTAGCTGCCATTTTAAAAGACATTTCCGAAGAATCCACCGGGTGATAAGAACCGTCAAGCAATGTTGCTTTTAATCCTACCACCGGATATCCGGCTAATACGCCCTTTTGAATGCACTCTCGCAAACCCTTTTCCACAGCAGGAAAGAATCCTTTCGGAACCGCGCCGCCGAATACTTTTTCTTCAAACAAAAGGTCTTCTCCGTCATATGGCTCAAACTCGATCCACACATGACCATATTGACCGTGACCACCGGTTTGTTTCTTATGCTTGCCCTCCACTTTCACCTTTTTTCTGATCGTTTCCCGATAGGCGACAATTGGCGCTTCCAACGTCACATTTACACCAAATTTAGATTTCAACTTAGCCACAGTAACGTCTAAGTGCTGTTCCCCCAGACCGCTGAGCAGTTGCTGATGCGTTTCATTATTCACCTCGAAGCCGAGGGTAAGATCTTCTTCCAGCAAACGATGTAATCCGTTTGCAACTTTGCTTTCGTCACCCTTCTGGGTTATAATCGCCATGGTATAACACGGAGCAGGAACGTCATATCCGGAAAACTTACAGGATAATTTTTCTTCACACAAAGTGTCTCCTGTTTTAACTCCAAGCTTGGTCAGCACTCCGATATCACCTGCTGACAATGTCGAAACTTCTTCCTGTTTTTTCCCTTTAACAATCAATATTTTCCCTATCTTCTCCGGGCTGTCGGTTGTCATGTTCAAAAGCGTTTGATCATTTTTAATTACACCGGAAACTACTTTCACATAAGACATCTTTCCCACAAAGGGATCAGCAACTGTCTTGAATACGAAGGCGGCAGCAGGTCCATTCTGCGTACAGGGAACGGTAACCTCGGTACCATCGTTTTTGATTGCTGTTTCTGTTCCGCTGTCTTCAGCTGATGAAAACAATTTCACAATTTTGTGCAGCAACATTTCAATTCCGTCCAAAGTAACGGCAGAGCCGCAGAACACCGGAGCGATGGTGCCGTCCTTAATTCCTTTTTTGACGCCGAGAAGTAATTCCTCATGAGTAAATTCCTCACCGGAAAAATACTTTTCAAACAAATTTTCATCTGTTTCTGCTACCGCTTCACTGATTGCGGCAATCAAGCCTTCATAACGATGTTTAATATCCGGCATATCCACTTCAATTGCTTTGCCGTTTTCATATCGATATGCTTTACTCTTCAAAAGATCAATATAACATTGAACCTTTCTATCCTCAACATAAGGCACTACCAGCGGACACACCGATGGTCCGAAAGATGTTTTTAATTGTTCCAAAACCTTATAGAAATCTGCATTTTCATTATCCATTTTAGAAACAAAGAACATTCTTGACTTGTTGGCGGCAATCGCTTGTTCATATGCTTTTTTTACACCTACCGTAACACCCGATTTTCCAGATACTGTGATTAGCACATTTTCAGCCGCTCTGATACCCTCTGCCATTCCTCCTGCAAAGTCAAAAAGACCGGGAGTATCAATTAAATTAATCTTGACATCTTCATACTCAAGGGGCGCTAATGCAATATTTAAACTGATTTTTCTTTTCATTTCCTCTGCATCATAATCACAAATAGTATTTCCGTCAGCAATCTTCCCCAACCTATCCGTCGCTTTTGAGAAGAATAACATTGCCTCTGCCAATGAAGTCTTTCCCGATCCGCCATGTCCGACCAAAGCAATATTTTTAATCGTGTCGGGGGTATGCTGTTTCATAAAAATCCTCTCCTTTGCAGTCTGCCTGCTAAATAATATATTAACCTGAAAATTATTCTTTTTTACGAACCACATCGTTGCTTCGAATCATCCGCAAAAACTTTTCAGGAAAACAACAAACTGATATATTAGTATAAAGAAATGATCATAAATATGAAAATCTTATAGGCTTTTATGATGATACAATCCGGTTGATTTATTAATATCCTTTAATATATCAAAAATATAAATCTTCATTATGGATATCTTATTAATTGTTTGTAAAAAGTAAATAAAATAATAAATTACAATAAAAATATTATATCATATATAACCACTGATATCAATATTAAATATGAAAAACACAAGATATAAATGTAAAAAAATACATGCTCTCTGTGTTCATTATATACAAAACAAAAAAATTACCGATAAACAAGGTATTACTATACCTTGTTTATCGGTAATAAGCGCAGTAAATTTCACGAATTGTATTTCATGTTACTTGTTAAAGATTTTAAAGATATCGTCAAATTCCGTATCGAAATCCCACCGTTTGCCGTTATTTTCCGTTCCGGCTTCCGATCTGGACGCGGGAAGCGTGTCTTTATCTCCGTCAAAGCCGGTAGCTACAACGGTTACTTTCATTTCATCATCATAAGATTCATCCAATGCAACACCCCAGAAAATCTTAGCATCCGGATGTGCTGATTTCGTAATCATACTTGCCGCCAGTTCTGCCTCATCCAAATCAATATCGGGAGATGCGGTAATGTTAATAATAATACCACGCGCGCCGTTAATGGAAGTTTCCAACAACGGACTGGAGATTGCCATAGTAGCCGCGTTCTCTGCCTTATCCTTGCCCTGACCGTGACCGACGCCCATGTGTGCAAAGCCTGCGCGTTTCATCACGCTCATAACATCAGCAAAGTCCAAGTTAATAAATCCTACTTCATTTATCAAATCAGAAATACTCTGAACGCCCTGACGCAAAACATCATCTGCAGCGGCAAACGCATTTTTTAAAGTTATTTTTTGCTCCGGCAACTGTTTCAAACGTTCGTTCGGAATAACAACCAAACAATCCACTTCTTCTTTTAAAGAAGCAATACCGTTTTCCGCCTGAGTCATTCTGCTTTTCCCTTCAAAAGCAAATGGCTTTGTCACAATACCAACTGTCAAAATATCCATTTCCCTGGCGATTTGAGCAATCACCGGTGCCGCTCCGGTTCCGGTTCCGCCGCCCATACCCGCAGTAATGAATATCATCTGCGTTCCTCTTAAAGTTGCTTGGATTTCTTCTCTGCTTTCTTCAGCCGCTTTGAGTCCAACTTCCGGTGCGCCTCCTGCTCCACCGCCTTTTGTTAATTTTTCACCGATTTGTATTCTCTGTGTTGCCTTTGAACGCATCAAAACCTGTTTATCTGTATTAACAGCGATGAACTCCACACCTTTCATGCCGGACTCCACCATTCTGTTTACCGCATTACCGCCGCCGCCACCTACTCCGATGACCTTAATATCAATAACATTGCTGTTATCTTGATCCAACATGATATCCACAAGCTTGTCCTCCTACTGTTTATATCTTAACAAATTGGTTCATTTCGATAAATTTGAATCAATCAAAAAATCAATAATTTTGATCTTCCCTTTACACGTACCATTTACAAGTTCAATATACTCATATTATTAATTTACCAGATTTTCAACCGAATTTCAATAGCTAAACTATATTTTTATTAATAATTTAATAATTTAATGCCTACCTGACCTATCAATTTTTCCATTCATTCTTTCTCCCCTGTTTTAGGCTTACTCAGAGCCGGTACCGACAGAGGCTGTCATCTTGGAAGAAGTGTTTACCCCTGATGAGGTTTTTCCGGCAGAGCTGCCGCTTTGCACATTGCTTGTTGCTTGTCCACTGCTTGTTATCATACTTGCGGCAGATGAAGCGACTGAACCGGGGCTGAAATAGATTTTTCCCGCTTTGGAAGCATCTATCACGCCGACTTCATCTTTATCCAATTTAGTATCAATGATATTTTGGGCAAAATTTATTTTATAGGATAATTCGGTGGAATTTCCCAGCCGAACCGTAATCCTGCCTTCTATTTCAACTGACAAATCCACATCGCTTATCAAGTTAATCGCAGTGATGTTAGTCAATTCATTTTTAGCTGCCGCCTGTTTTATCTTTTGCAGAAGTTCCAGCTTGGCGTTTGCTTTACCGTCAATAAAATCTCCTTTCTGAAATTTTGAAACTTCTAAGCCCTCCAATCGAATCGGAGCGGTTACCTGTTCTTTGGCAATCCCCGTATCCAAAATCCTGTTTCCCTCACTGATAACTGTATAGCTGTTACCATCCGTTACATAATAGGTAGGAACCGCATCGGTTACATTTATGATTAATGAACTCGGAAATTTACGTTCTATCCGGACCGAATCAATATTTTGCATATTATCTTTCAGTAATTTTGCTGCTTTTTCCGGATTAATTCGAAATAGGTTATTCCCTTTTTTAATACCGCTCTGATTAATAATTTGCTCCGCTGAGTTTAAACTGCTGCCGTTAACCTTTATTGTTTCTATGTTAAAAAAAACCGTCAAAGATAATGTGATACCGGAAATCAGCACAAAAAACAACAAAAGCAGGTAATATAAAGTATAACTCCGCTTTCTGCGCTTTCTGTGCCGCACTCCGTTCGCCGCGCGCGCCGCCTCTCTGGAAGGCGTATTTCTGGTTTTTTTAACTTCCTTCATAACTTTGAAATGCCCTTTCCCTGTTTCCCACCGGAAACTTTTTTTCAACAAGGGACAAAGCCCCGTCATTCAACGTTCCGGTGATGGATTGTACCACTACCGGAAAAAGTGAGTAGAACCCTCCGCTTATAGAGGCGGAGCTTCTCGCTTTTAGATATATTCATTAATTTGTGCTACTCAGAAGATCAATAAAGACCCTCTATATTTGCCCCAAGTTTTCCTAAATTTTCGCAGATGTTCTCATACCCGCGTTCAATGTGATAAACATCTTCGATAGTTGTATCTCCCTGTGCGGCTAAACCCGCGATAATCATAGCTGCTCCGCCGCGTAAATCGGTAGCGCGTACCGAAGCTCCGTAGAGCTGTTTTACGCCCTGCACCACTGCCACCTTACCCTCAATTTTAATGTCAGCGCCCATTCGGCATAATTCCCCGGGCTGATTGCGGTTTCCGCTTTGCTTTCTCTCGCCGCCTGCAAA
>JABLTO010114088.1_pt1 | contig 36160 bp, 34 predicted proteins | sample 7160091 | NCBI WGS metagenome assembly JABLTO01 (sample SAMN14651225, study PRJNA627086) | human gut metagenome | isolation source: feces | host: Homo sapiens
CGCTATGTTGCCGCTTTTGACGCTATGTTGCCGTTTTTCTCTTGATTTGTTTGCAAAAAGGGCGTGCCGCAGAAATTGCTTTCTGCAACACGCCCATTTTCTTTTACAGAAAAAACGTTATAGGATTTCCTCATCCTGCTGCATCCGACGGTTCATATGCCACGCGAACACCCTTGCGAGTCTGCAAGATAACTTTCGGTGTTTCCAGCGTTGGCTCCTTCGGAATATCAAGCGTACCAACGCAGTTGTAATGAATCGTCAGTCGCTGAATTTGTACACCCTCCAACTTTTCCGACTGGTGTACCTCAATCTTCTGAATCAGCTCATTCAGCATGCGCGGCGTCAGTTTACGGGCTCGTGTGTATTTACGGACGATGGAGATAAACATCTCTGTCGGCATTGACTGACTGCAATGTTTGTCTAGTTCCATTTTTGCTCTCTTGATGCTTTCCGAAAGCTCGGCCTGTTCCGTTTCGTATTTTGCGCTCATGCGGCTGTAGCGATCATCCGTGATCTTTCCGCTCACATTGTCCTCATACAGTCGCTCGAACAGCAGATCCAGCTCTTGATCTCTTTGCAGGAGTTTTTTGAGTTCCTTTTCTTTCAGCGCACGTTCTTGAGCAATCGTCTGCTGGGAGTGTCCCATAACCGCCTGCACAAAATCATTTTCGTACTGACTGGCGAACTTCGTAAGCCTGCGGATTTCGCTCAAAATGACCTGTTCCAGAAAATCAACCCGAATATAATGGCTGGTTTCACACGTTCCTCTTGGATTATTATAGTTGGAGCAGCTGAAATATCGTATTTCAGGATTTCTCTGATTGAAGTGGTAGTTCAAATTACTTCCACAGTCTGCACAAACCAGCAGGCCGGAAAACATGTTTCTCTCCCCATCCTTGCATGGACGTTTTCGAACCTTGCCGCGCTTTTCCTGCACCTTTTCCCAAGAGGCCCGGTCAATGATGGGCTCATGCACATTTTCAAAAATGGCCATATTTTCCGGATCATTCTTCTTACGCTTCTTGTTTTTGTAGGACTTGCTGTAGGTTTTGAAGTTTACCAGATCGCCGCAATACTCACGGGATGTCAGGATTTTGGCAATGGTTGAAGTCCCCCAACGAGCATTTTGTGGACAGGGCGCTCTGCCTGGGCGAACAACGCCTTTGCTCAACCAGTAGGCGCGCGGTGCTAGAATGTGGTCCTCCTCCAAAGCTGTTGTGATCTGATCCGTTCCGAAGCCCTCAAGCGTCATGCTGTAGATACGCCTGACCACACGGGCAGCCTCCTCATCAATGATCCAGTGTTTCGGATTTTCAGGATCATTCACATAACCATATGGAGGCTTACAGAGCGGTTCACCAGCTGCTCCGCGGATCTTGTTGCTGATCCGGCGCTTTTTGCTGATATCACGGGCATACCACTCATTGAAAAGGTTACGTATAGGAGCCAGTTCATTTTCTCCTTCATCCGTATCAATCCCATCAGAAACGGCAATCAAACGGATGTTGTGTTCAGGAAAGAATTCTTCTGTCAAACGGCCTACTTCGATGTAGTTACGCCCAAGGCGTGACAGGTCTTTCACCAGAACAGCAGCAGCTCTACCCTTTTCGATTTCCTGAATCATTTCCTGAAATCCGGGGCGATTCATGGTGACGCCGGAAATACCATCATCAAAGAAATGAACAAGATTGGTATATCCCATTTCCTTAGCCACTTTAGTAAGCAACTTCTTCTGATTGGCAACGCTGTAGCTGTCGCCTTCCAGATTATCGTCCCTCGATATGCGCTCATACAAAAAGGCTGTGTTATCACGCGATTTCATAGATCCTGACCGTTTCATTGTTCCTCCTCTCTGACGGTCAAACAATCAGCATTTACAAAGCCTTTATAGCATATCTGACCATCGTTGTCACGGATGTGAACAAGGATCAAAACGCATTTTCCGTTTTCATGAGCTTCAACAATATATCACCTAACGTTTCCGATGCCTCATCACGAAACACCGGGGTAATGATAAAAACTTTTCCGTCTACCTGATAAGTAGAAGAATCCTCTATGGAATTGGATTTCTGTTTCTTGAATTTCAGATTGATCTTCTTGTCAATATTCATTGGCAGTCCTCCAAGGTAAACATCAATCAAAATGAAAGTGCAGCAGGCTGCAACCAGCTTTATTGCATCATAGTCCCACTCGTACCGTCGTCCCCCGGACAAACGCATACTGCAGGAGCTCCCCCTCAATCAGTGGGAGGCCGTAGAAGAAGTATCATTATCCCCATGCGGCATCGTCGCGTGTCTGCTTGCCACGGCAGGTTCTATGGTTCACGTTTGTCGCTCGGCAAAGCCATCTTCGCGCCGCACCATAAGTCGCTCCATCGCATGGTTTCGTACCTGCTGCACCCGATGTTCAGTTATCAAGTTTCGGTTGATTCACTGGTGTGAACAGGAAAAAGTATTCTCCATATGTTTCCTAACTTAGAAGGCGGATGGTATAACTCCTTCGATAAGTTTTTTTAGATTTTTACGTGCGCTTTCCAATGATTTCTTAACAGCAATCACAGAACAGTTGTCTTGCTTTGCAATTTGCTTGCAAGTAAACTTACCGTAGTAGTATAATATCAATCTTCTGCGTTGAGTCGGCGGAAGCATTGCAATATACTCTTTCAAACACTCGTTCTGCATCTTGTTCAGAATGTAAACATCAATACCTTCGGGTCTATATGCAGTTCGTTTTGACAACGTTTCCTCTGTCAAGGCCGAGTGCTCATAGTGATTGTCTACTTCATTCAGATATCTTAAATCATCCAACTCAAATTGATCCATTTCTTTATACACTTCTTGTGCTATCTCTAGGCAGATGGAATCGCCATTTGTTGTCCGGAAAGAAATGTAATACCGTGGAGAGCCTTCCCACATGCCTACTGTAAACAGTGTGTAGGGATTATCCCTAGATTTTCTTCTCTTGGGGCGAGAATCAATAGGCTGAATATCCTTGTAATTCATATGCACTTTCTCCTTTGAACGTTTGGTATGTTTCGGACGAAAGCGCAAATGGTGGACTACGACAGCCTACGCAACAGAAAAACAAACATGGGTCGGGCATACAGACCATTTGATCTGCATGCTCGACCCATGTTGTGCAGAAGCCAATTAACGTACTTGGAGGATGATTTTTCCCTAGGTATAGAAGCCTGAATTTCAACGCATAATAACCAAGCCGAGGCTCACATAAACAGCGTTTCTTCGAAACAACATACTTTTGAGGTATGAAAGAATTAAGTTCTTTCGCTTTGATGTGATTGATCTTTTGTGGTTTTACTAGTAAGACGATAAATCTCTACATACTCATGAACATTTTTAATCTCCTTGCACACGGGGCAAACGCTGATCGCTTACGGCGAGATTGTTTTTAAATATTTGTTTGTTATATAGGCTTTCCATTTCGCCTGTATCATTCATACAAAAAAGAAGGTAATAGAAGCATCGCTTATAAAATGCGGCCCGATGAATGCTGTTGATATACAAAAGCAGCCAGCCAGACGTTTTGAAAAGCACGGCAATTGCATGCTACTGGTATGATGATTCAAAAGCGTAGTCTTATCAAGCAAAAAATGCCTAAATGAAAAGCCAAGAAGATCAAACCTTATCAGCACCCATGCGCGTCGCTTTGTACACGGTTCCTAAAGCCTCGCTGCGTTTGACAAAACTTCTGGCATGCCATTCGTCTTCCTTGCCGCTGGAAAAAATGATATACCCAGGCAGGTTGTCTGAGGTCATAACATGTTCATCGCTGACCAAAATGGGTTTTCCGTCGTTATCGTAGAAAATGAGCTGCGTTGCCTTTGTCACATTCAGTCCCATTGCTGACCAGAATGCATTCTGATCCACGAGTGCAATGAGCTCACCTGCGGATTCATAGGGATAGATGTTGTTCAGGTTTCGGCGAAAAAACACATTTCCCTCGCCATCACGCAGCCAGGAAGAACCCTTTTCCGAAGTAAAAAAGCCCTCTTTTATAAGCTCATCAATGTGTACAAGCAGCGTTTCATCCACGCTGGAGGAAAAAATCTCGTTCGCATTGTCCACCACAAAGAGCTCCGTCGTGTAATCGTTATGACGGCTGATAGCGCTGAGCTTGGAATGCAGATTGAACCGCCACGCGTCGTCCGCCTTCATGAGCATCATGCCTGGCACTCCTTCGGAAAGCACGCGTTCAAACAGATCATACTCCATCTCATCTGTCAACAGTTCAAAATGGAAGAGCATCTGCTGGACAAGCTTGCTATTCAATTCCGCCTTTTCCTCCTCGACACGGCTGTGAAAGATGGTCACAATGCCTGCAATCACGCCAAATACAGCGGTCATAGTCATCATGGTCATAATCAGAACCATTTTATTGCGAATCTTCATACCGCCCTCTGCCTCCCTTTCGGTAACGGGTTGGAGGAACGCCCTCCACACGCGTAAACACGTTGTGTAGGGTCGCGTAATTCTTGTACCCAACCAGCTCAGCAATATCGCCGATGCGGATATCCGGATCCTTTAAAAGGCGCTTGGCTTCCTCTATGCGAAGCTGAGTCAGCAGTTCTCCGTAGCGCATCCCGGTTTCTCTCTTGATGGCACGGGACAGGGAGGATATGGAGGTATGCATCTCCTCCGCCATCGTCTCTAAAGTGATTGCCTCACGCAGGTGCTTGCGGATATAGCGTATCACGCCCATCACACGGGCGGGATACGCTTCCTCCAGTTGCTCACGTTCGCGGTCCAGCTGATCTTTCTTTTCCATCGCCTGCAGTATCGCTCGGCACATATCCTCGCGGGAGATTGGCTTCAAAATGAAATCAAAAGGCTTGAGCTTAAAGGCTTGATACGCATACTGGAAATCATCATATGCCGTAATAAGAATAAACTGCGTATGAGGCAGTTCCTGCTGCGTCCTTCGCATGACCTCAAAACCATCCGTCCCGGGCATGTTGATATCTGTAATCACCAAATCTGGCTTGTCCTTCCGAATGGCCTCCAGTGCATCATCCCCCTGATACTGCACCGAGCAAAGCTCAAGGCCCATCTCCTCCCACGGCAGACTGACCGCCATCATCTTGGCAAAAGCCTTGTTGTCGTCAATCAGAATCACCTTGCGCATTTCCATCCCCTCTTTTCTTGCAAGAATCAAACATACTCGCCACTATGTAGAAATGATTGATTTCATATCTGTATCAGAAGCGTCATGAGACAGACTTCATTGCATCATCCTTGTCCTGATCATCGTATTCGCCGCTGTTTGGAAAAGAGATCACAATCTCTGTCCCACCTTCAGGAGGACAATGGATATCGAACGTGTAGTCATTGCCATACTGCAAACTCAACCGCCTAATGACGGCGCCGATTCCAAAGCCGCTGGATTCCTGAATGACCGAGTTAACCTCTGATTTGATTTTTTCCACCCGGCAGACCACTTCTTGATCAATGCCACAACCGTTATCACGAACGGTCACATAAGGTCTTTCGCTATTTATGGCTACTTCGACTTCCACTATAAAACAATGATCAGCCTCGCAGTTCATTGCATGCAGAAGAGCATTCTCTACCAGTGGCTGCAGCAGCATACTCAGAATATTCAGTTTCTCCGCTTCAGGAGGACAAGAAGATGTAAACTCTACATTCATCGCACTCGTAAGACGATAAATCTCCACATACTCGTGCACATTGTTAATCTCCTTGCGCATGGGGATAAAACGCTGATCGCTTACGACGAGATTGTTTTTGAGATATTTGCTTGTTTTGATGCACAGGCTTTCCATTTTGTCCGTATCGCCCATGAAAGAATAGGAGGTGATGGACGAAAGAATGTTGCTGATAAAATGCGGGCTGATCTGCGACTGGATAAAACGGTATTTGAGTTCAAGGAGATCATATTCCGCCTGATGAATGCTGTTGATATACGAAAGCAGCCAATTGTACTTTTGGGCAAGCTCTGCGATTTCATCATGGCCATTTACTTCAACGGATACAGGACCCTTGATGCCGCTTTTGTGAATATGATTGATAGAGTTCATCAAATGTGAGATATTGCGCGTCATGCTTTTGGAAAAAATCAGAGCGAGCAATGCGCCCATCACAATCAGCACGCCATAGGTAATGAACAGATTCTTCTGGATGCGGTAATACCGCGCCATCATATCCTTTTCCGGAATAGCAAAGCAGATATTCCATTCTCCACGGCGCGTTGTCATAGCAAGCGACCACACTTTTTCATCATGATCCTGCACGCAGATCCATTCACCTTTCGGCGTATCAGGCGCAAAAAGTGCAACCGGCGCTTCAGTTTCATCCCTTCCAGTAAACAGCTGTCTTCCTTTGCGATCCAGTACAGTTACCATACCATCCTGCATGGAATCCATGCCCGTCAGGGATCGAAGATGCGGCACATCCAGTCTGCCCAGCAGATAGCCCTGCGGCTCATAGGGCGCAAGGGTATAGATGGTACGGCACAGGAAGAGATTCCCCTGTTCATCAGCATACCACTGTACATCGTTGTCCAGAGGAAGCGCCGCAAAAGCATTGCGAAACGCTTCTTTTTCGTTTTCAGGCCAGCGCAGAGGAAAGCAGAATTCGCCTTCAAGATCTACAATACAGGCTTCCTCCACGTAAGTTCCCTGCGTGGTTTTCAGCGTGGTCAGCTTCATTCGCAGCTGCGCATCCTTCTGACCTGGTGTTTTCACCTGCCATAGTATATTGCCCACGCCTTCCGTACGGAAGAAATCAAAAAAACCGTACTCGATATTATCCGATACTGTTTCAAATGATCGCAGCGTCTGGCTGACAAGCTCTGCAAAAACAACCGTCTTTTCCTGAAACATTTCAGAATAGGTGGTATTCAGCATGGAATAGCCGTTGAACACAAACAGAATGAGCATCATGCCCAGCATTGCCAGCATCAGTTTGTATTTGATCTTCATAGGCCTGCTCCTTTCGCCTTTGCACTGAAAAAACAGCACGGCTGCCGCTTTGGCGAATGGACCGTGCTGTTGGGTCAATCCGTGCGCATACTATTCCCGGCGCGCAGACTGACGTGCGTATTCTGTTGGCGGAACACCTTCCATTCTACAGAAAACTTTGTAAAAGGTTAAATAGTTCTTATAGCCCACCATCTCGCCGATCTCCCCCACCTTGAACTCGCTGCCGGTCAAAAGCACCTTGGCTTTTTCAATGCGGAGCTCTGCCACCAGCTCAATGAACCGCTTCCCGGTTTCCTGCCTGATAAGCCTTCCCAGATGATTTGGGCTCAGACCGAACAGTCCGGCCAGATCATCCAGCGTAAGCTTTTCACTGATATGCCTGTCCAGATAGGAAAGGACGCGGCTGACCACCCCGCTGTGTTCGGGGCCGTCATCTTCTTCAGTTTCTTTCGCAGGCTGCTTCTGTGAAGCCTTCAACTCCTTGACAGCTTTTTCTACAACACCAAGCAATTCCGTCTGTGAAAACGGCTTGATGAGGTAGTCAAAAGCCTTTAGCTTGATTGCCTTATGGGCATACTCAAACTCGTCATAGGCAGAAATAAAAATCACTTTGCTATGAGGAACCAGGCTGCGAGTAAGTTCAATCGTTTCCAACCCGTTCATGTTGGGCATCCGAACATCGATAATGATCAAGTCCGGCAGATGCTGCGCAATTCCCTTCTTGCCCACCAGACCATCATAGGCTAACAGAACCACTGTACACCCCATTTCATGCCAAGGAATAGTATTGGCAATGCGGTCTGCCAAAGGTTTGTTATCGTCAATGATGGCTACTGTGAGCATATGGAAACTCCTTTCCGAAGCAGTTCGTTATTCATCCAATGGATTCCCAGTTCTTTTCATATTTCAGCAGGCATGCCGTTACACCGCTGTCCACAACCAGATTGGTTCCGGTAATGGTACGGCTGTCATCGCTTGCTAGGAAATAAACCGATTTGGCAATATCTTCAGGATAAGATTCTCTACCGATAGGCCAATTGGCGCGGCGTGCTTCTTTTTCTTCCTCCGTCTGTTTCAGGAAGCCATCGTTCACAATCGCTCCAGCCACAAGACAATTGACACGGATGCCGTATTTTCCGAGTTCATATGCTGCATTGCGCGCCAGCACCTCAATGCCGCCTTTCGAAATAGCATAGGGAATACGGTTGGGCAGCGCACCTTTGCTATGAACCGAACCGATCAGTATGATACTTCCATGGATGCCGCATTCGATCATCAATTTGGCTGCACACTGTGTTCCGAAAAAGTATCCTTTTGTATTGCTGTCCATGACAAAATCATAGTCCTCTTCGGTGGTGCTCAGAATACTTTTGAAGCGGCAGATAGCAGTTGCATTGGCTACGAAGCAATCCAATCTGCCAAAATGATCCTTCACCTTCTGGAATGCTTCCTGAGTCTCCTGAACGCTTGCAGGCGTCATCCCAACAGCGAGCACTTCTGCATCCGGCGTTTGCGCACGAACCTGTTCAGCAGCACCTTCAGCTTTTTCTACGCTGCGCGATGTAACCACCACGTTGTAGCCGCGCTTTGCAAACAGTTTGGCTACGGTGAGGCCGGTATACTGGGTGGCTCCTGTTACCAGAACCACGGGTTTTTCAGATCGGCTCATCATTTTTACCTCGTTTCTGTTATCTTCGGCAAATCATCAACCGAAATCATTCTAATGTCAAAACCTGCGCTCATTGTTTCACCAGGCATCAATTCATGTATACCATAGCGTTGCCTCAAGTCTCCTCCATACGCACCAACACCAGTAGATGGTTCGACACACAGGAAACGCGCTTTATCATCTGTCATCGTCCAAAGCGTTATAGCATTCATTTGATGAAGCGTCATTTGAATGCATCTTTTCCCTTCTGGCGGCACAATTGCCACCCAAGGAGATTCGAAGTTGCGGCAGCACAGAGCCCCCTCACTGAACAAAGATTCGAACAGTTCCAACTCGCTTGCATTATGCAGACAAAACGCTTCCTGTCCATCAGGCCGATACATTGTCAAGTGTTTTGAATGAAGAAATCGCAGTTTCCAACCTTCACGTCTATTCCAGCGAAATCCGGGATGCCCTCCTACTACGAAAGGCATTGGTTCGCTGGCAGTATTCAGGATGCGATAGCGAATTTCCAATTCATTAGTCAAAGTGTACCATACTTCGAAACAAAAGTGAAATGGATAGACTTTCAGCGTTTCTGGAGTACTTTTCAGCATCAGCTGCACAGTATTCGGGGAGTGCTGATCCGCAAAGAACTCAGCGGTACGGGCAAAGCCGTTTTTCTGCATTCGAAATATTCTTTCATCCACAGTATAGAGATCTTCCGACCAACCACCAAGCACCGGGAAAACGGTAGGAGCGCTTCTTGACCATGTTTGAGGGCTGCCCGACCAGATGATATTCGGGCAGCCACAAAGACACAGTTCCTTTATTTCTGCTCCCAGCGAACTGATTACTGCCTTGGACCTGTTGAATTCGAGAACGATCTTCATCAATACCAGGTAGCGCCCTTGGCGGTAGATGTAACGTTGCGCGCGAACAGGCGCAGGAAGGGCTTGAACTTGGACTCCTCCAGCTTCCAATCCACCTGATTCATACGTTCCTCAATCTCTTCATCAGTCAGCTTGACATTGATGGAACGGTCTTTGACACTGATGACAATTTCGTCGCCATCCTTGAGAGCAGCCAGAGGGCCACGGATGGCCGCTTCCGGTGCGACATAGCCAATGGAGAGACCCGTGGTTCCGCCGGAGAAACGACCGTCCGTAATGATGGCCACCTTATCCGCCAGTGTCATGCCTGCTACTTCCTTCTGGAAGGTAAAGGCGGTAGTACCGAAGCGGCCCTTGGGCCCGAGATAGCGAATCACCACGGCATCGCCGGGAACGATCTTGCCGGCACGAAGAGCTGCAATGGCGTCATCCACCTCATGGAAGATCTTGGCCTTGCCGGTGAACTCCATCAGATTCTCAGGCACGGCAGCAGTCTTGAGAATCGCACCATCAGGAGCAATATTGCCATGAAGCACCGCGATACCGCCGTCGGCAGAGACGGGATTGTCCAGAGTGCGGATACAGTCATCATTGTACACTGGCGCACCTTCGTAGTTTTCCTTGAGGGTCTTGCCGTTAATAGTCATGCAATTCTCATGCAGCAGGGGCAACAGACGGCCCATAAGGCCCTTCATGCCGCCAGCCTGATCGTAATCCTTCAGATAGTAAGGGCCGGAAGGCTGCAAATGTGTGATGAGCGGAATCTTGTGGGAGCACTCGTCAAAGAAGTCCCACCAGTTGGTATCTTCGTCAAGACCAGCTTCATGCGCAATGGCCGGGATGTGCAGAAGCAGGTTGGTAGAACCGGCTACGGCAGTATCCACAATAATAGCGTTTTCAATGGCTTCCTTGGTAATGATGTCGCGCGCAGTAATGCCTTCGCGCAGCATACGCATGACCTGCACGCCAGCTTCGTAGCCCATGGTGCCAAGGCGTTTGTCGGCTGCATTGATGGAGGCGTTGCCGGGAATGGTCATGCCCAACGCCTCGGCAATAAAGCACATGGAGGAAGCGGTCGTCATGGAGCCGCACGCGCCGCAGCCCATATGGGCGGTCTGCATCATGTCCTTGAATTCATCCTTGTCCATGCGTCCTTCCATCACCTTGCCCACGGAAGAGGAAACCTTCACCAGACCAATTTCCTCGCCCTTCCAGAAGCAGTGGGGCATATAGCCTCCCGTGACAACGACTGCCGGAATATCCAGACGGGCGCAAGCCATCAGATGGCCAGGGACAATGGAGTCACAGGTAGAAAGCAGCACCATACCATCAAACATATTGGCTTCCACATTCAACTCCACCTCATCACAGATGAGGTTGCGGCTGGGAAGTTCGATGTAACGGGGATCCTTGAGCACCATTCCGTCGCAAAGGCCGGTGGTAACCACTTCAAAGGGCAGGCCGCCCGCATCGCGGATACCCTGCTTCACACGTTCAGCCACCTCACGGAGATGCACATGGCCGGGATTGTATTCATTCCAAGAATTCACCACGGCGATGTAGGGGCGCTTTTCCACTTCTTCCTGCGTATAGCCCAGACCGTAGAGAATGCCATCGCGCTTGACGCTGGCTACGCCGAAATCCCATTTGCTCCGCTGATTCATGATTGTTTCCTCCTCTTGTGTTTATGCGTACTGTTTTTCCAGTTCGATGAGTGCCTGAATAAGTTCTTCCTTTTTGTCATCAGGCATTTTGGGGAAGGGCGAGGTCATATGGCTTTCGCACAGACTCCTGTAGGCCATGCAGGCCTTTAGTTCCTGCGGGAACATGCCGAGCATAGTGATCACCTTCACATAGTCCAGCGATTTTGCCTGCATCTTTTCCGCAGTTGCTCGATCGCCTTCCTTCCACGCCTTGTAAAGCTTCGGGGTGATATCCGGCGCAAGGTTGCCAACAACGGTCACGCCTGCAGGACAACCCCAGTCAAAGGATTTGAGAAAAATGCGCTCGCTGCCCTGAATCACCGCAAAGTCCTTGCGATCCGCCGACACTTTAAGTAACTCCTGCAGATAGGCTTCATCGCGGTCACTTTCCTTGATGCCCTGAATTTTCGGATTGTCGAGCAATCGACGAACCACCTCCGGGCTGATACGCACTCCCACAAAACGGGAGATGTTGTACAAATAGACAGGCACATGGCTGGCTTTTGCGCATTCGGTAAAGTAGGTTACCAATGCATCATCCCCAAAGGGATAGAAGCACGGAGGCGTGAGAATCACCGCATCCGCGCCGCATTCCTCCGCGTCGTGTATGTTGTCAATCGCCATTTTGGTGGAGGTCGCTCCGCAGCCCGCAATAAGCGGCATATTGGAAGGAATGCTTTCGCGCGTTGTGCGAATGATGGCTTTTTTCGCCTCACGGTCGAGAGCTAGCCCTTCGCCCGTGGAACCCAATACCAGAAAGCCATCTACGCCTCCGTCTACAACGTGGTGACAAATCCGGCCAACCGCTTCTGTATCGACTGTTTCATCTGCCCGGAGCGGAGTGACCGTCGCACAGAGAATCCCCTTCACAGGTTCCATACTGCTATCCCTCCTCACAGGCCATACTTATCGCCAAATGCCTCGATGGCCTTTTCAAAACAAAGCATGGGTACATGAGCCACGCCCGCGCCAAGGCGCTTGCCGCTCTTGGACATCATGCCGCCATGAACCACGGGCTGGATGCCAGTCTTGAGTACCTTGCACATGTCAATGCCAAGCGGCGTTCCCTGATAATCCAGCGCAGGCACCAGATAATACTTATGGCTTGCCAGCGTGATTTCACCCACCTCGAGGGTGCGCTCCACGCCGTCCTGCATCGTCAGATTTTGGGCGCGCATCACAGCAGGGGCAGCGGCGGCTGCACTACCGCCCAGGCCGCAGGCCTCCAACATGCAACTGTCGCCAATCCAAGGCAGCACATCATTCAGGTCGATATCCGCACTCACATAGCTACCCTCCAGCATAGGCGCTGGAGCGGTAAACCACTGGTTACCGAGGCCCGCAATCTTGATGCCGTATTCCACGCCGTTGCCCATCATGGCAGTGACCACCGTAGAATAAGGCACATCCCGAATGCCTTCCAGCAGGCTCATGCCTGCCGCCATGCCCAGAGGATGAAAGAAGCGCACTGTGCCATAGATCAGATCCATGCACTCCTTTTTCACACCAGCTTCCAGATCAGAATCAAAGAGCAGCTTGGCCAGCTCGTTGGTGAGCATCAGCCCACAGGCATCCTGACGGGAATGCAGTTCATCCCCCATCTCCACGCCGCGGGTGATCATACGCTTGAGGCCGATGCCGCCGCAGTCCTTGAGCACCTTGTCAAAAGCGGGGCCAAGACAGTCATGCATGTGATCGAGATGCTTGTGAATGGCTTCGTTGTACACGCCCCATCCGGCCAGACCGCCGCGGTTGGGGCCTTCAAAGGGAGCGCAGAAACCACGCACACCAGTGTTGCGATCCTCGACGATGTTAAGCACCATGGAAGGCGTGGCGATGCCGGTGCCGGGAATGACAATGTGATAGTCGTTGCCGGCGGCAAAGGCGATTTCACCGTTTTCAAGCAACTTTCGGGCTTCGTCCTCGGTTTTGGCGTATCCTTCGTAAAGGACGCCGTTGATGCCGCCCTGACGCTGGGTTTCACACATATCCTCCCATGCAATGTTCGGACCGGAATGGAGAATAATACCCTCCTTCATATCAGGAACGCATTCGATGGCAGGCTGCATGCCTACCCAGTATGGATCACTTTCCTGCATACGGTCGATCACGAATGCATTTGCCGTCTGAACCTTAGATTTGATATCTTCCATGTCCAATCACTCCTTGTGTGATGAAAAATAACGTTGTGCCAAAACAATGCCATACAGCGTGTCCTGTCCGCTGGTTCCTCCCCATTCACAAAGAGAGATCGCCGCTGTGCTTTGCTCTACCTGCTCTGCAGTCATCAGCGAAATCACCCGTTGTGAGAAAAAACCATGTTGAGCACATTGCAGATATCTGGTACTCACAATCGTTGTTCGTGCAAGCAACTCTTCTGTCAGAAATGGAAAGCATTCATTAAACGTACAAAACACTGCAAGCGCGCCTGTCAATGCATCATCTGCAGCTGGAGTTAATCCTCCGCCCAGACCGATGATGGAATGGGCAGCTTCCACAGCTTGATCTTGTCTTTTTTCTTCAAGCGCGCGTAGTATTGCACGAAGACTTTCTCCTACCATCTGTTCCTTTTCGGCCGAAACGTTGAGCGTATAGATATCTTTACCATACCACCGGAAACGTGTGCGTGGCATTCTTCCTGTCCATACATCCAGCATAACCGAGGCAAAATGGCCCGACCAACAAAGGCTTCCCGGCATCCAGCACACAGGCGTTCCAAGTTGACAGGAACGAAGTGCACAAAGCACATAGCTTGTAGCTTCCAAGCTGTCCGGCAACAATTCGCCTTCCGGCACCACTGTAAGCAGTATATCTCCTTCTGGTGTATTCATCAGAAGATTGACCACATGTGTAAACACTGAGTGCACATGTCCAACAATCGTTCTGTTCCAGAGAGATGGTTTTCGCAAATGGGCCTTTAAGACAGACATTGGGCCACCTGACGTGCAATCATAATCTCTTCGTCCGTTTCCAGAACAACAACCTTCACACGACTCTCGGAGGTTGAAATGATTTCTCTGCCTTCCTCGTTGGCTTCTTCATCCAGTTTGAGGCCAAGATATGCAAGAGGTTTGAGCACTTTTTGACGAATTATTGCACTATGCTGACCAATGCCACCGGTAAAGGCGATCAAATCCAATCCTTCCAGATAAGCTGTCTCCATGCCGATATAACCTGTAACATTATCAGCAAATGCGTCAATCGCAATCTGCGCATTTTCATCGCCTGCTTCAGCTGCCCTGTTTACCTCACGCATATCATTGCTTACACCAGACAAGCCCTGCAAGCCACTTTCTTTAGAAAGAGCAGCAAGCACATTGTCAACACTGCCAAGCTTCTTTATCAGCAGCGGCAAGGTGAAGAAATCAATATCTCCAACACGATTATTCTGAAATAACCCGGACTGCGGCGTTGCACCCATGGAGGTGAAAATGCTCTTGCCATCTAAAATGGCACATACGGAACTGCTTCCGCCCAAATGGCAGGAAATCACGCGCCGTGACTCTGGAAACATTTCATGCGTTTTCCATGCAATGTAGCTGTGACTGGCTCCATGAAAACCATAGCGTCTCACGCCCCAATTCCGCCATTCATGAGGTACTCCATAGCTGGCACGTTTGAGCGGAATCGTGGAGTGAAAGCCGGTTTCGAAGCATGCATATTGCGGTAGTTTGGGGCACATCTGCATCATCTGTCGCATCATGCTGATATACACAGGATTGTGTGCCGGTGCAAGTGTCACATATTGTTCTATTTTTTCAAGGAGCGCCGCATCCACTACCTGAGGACCGGACACCTCTCCAGCAAGCACTGCTTTATAACCCACTGCATCCAAAGAGGACAAATCCTTGAGCACATTGCTGGAATACAGTCTTTCCATACACATTTGAAATGCATCGCCGTGCGTGGGACAGTCAAGAATGGTTTCTTCGCTCAGCAACCCTGCCTTTACCTTGAGAATACTTTTTCCGCTTCCAATAGCATCCACGCTTCCGCTGCCCACCTGCGGGCATTTGAGATCCATATCAAACAGTTTGAACTTGAAACTGGTAGAACCTAGATTCAGTACCATAATCGTTTTCATTGCATTCACTCCAGCTTGCTGAGAATCTCCTGAATACGTGGAGCAAGGTTGACATCTTTCGGCGGCCGCCAGTCGATTTGTACAGTTTCAATTTCCTGCTGTTTGAGTGCATCTCCCAGTAGGGAAAGGCCAATATTGACAGCCTTGATGGGGGTGTTCAGAATGATGTTTGTTTCTGTCATCAGGAAAGCATCTCCCTTCGCAGCTGAATGATGAGAGCAGCCAGACGAGAGGCTTCGCCGTTGTTGGAAAGCACGATCACGCCTGCGTCTTTGAGAATCTGTTCCTGTGCTGTCATATCCTGCGGATCAAGATCAGAACCGCAGATAGAGGCAATCACCGTCAGATGACGGCCTTCCGCCTTCGCTCTGGCTTTCTCCTCAATAATCACCTGCTTCATCATTCCGGCAGGATCCTCGCACAGGGCGTAGCCAAGAAGCATATCCATCAAAATCACGGCTGTTTCAGGATCGCGTGCCTCCTGCACAAAGCGGTCGATACGAGGACTGGGATCAATGGCCACATGGGGCTTGCCTGCTGTAAACGCCTCTGCACCGATATCAATCATGCAGTCTCCCTTGCTATGAAAAGGATCGTCCAGCATGTATTCATCCGAAAAAGCTATATTGCCATAGATTGGACCAAGGCGGTCGTATGCCAGTGTAAGCGTTTCCTCCGCAAGAGAACCGCCGCAGTAGAGACCGCGCAGATATTTCTGGCTCTCTAACATTTTTCCCGCCTCTTCTCTGGCAAGCGGAAGCAGTCTGACAAAGGCATTCTCCTCTCTCTCCGGCGTATAGACTTCGCCCTTGGAAAGCGCAATAGCGAGCCGAGCCGTGTTTTCAAACGAATCGGAGGCATAGGCTCCGGCTTCGTGCGCCAAAGCGGAATCGCTGTTGATAAACTGAGCCACAACTGGTTTTTTGCACTGGCGTACACGTGCAAAAATCTTTTCCGCCGTTTCCCGGGCAGGAGGCTTGGAGATGAGGACAATCACGGCTGTATCCGGATCTTTCTCCAGAAGATCGATGGACTGAAGCATCGTAATACCGCCCACTTCTGCACGCAGGTCACGTCCGCCAACGCCGATGGCGTGGCTGACGCCGCTGCCCAGCTTGTGGATAATGTTCATGACCTCCTGCATGCCGCTGCCGCTGGCAGCGGCAATCCCGACAGGGCCGCGGCGCACCTTGCTGCACAGACCGATAGCCGTACCGCCGATGAAGCTAAGGCCGCAGTCGGGCCCCATCATCAGTAGTCCGTGTTCGTGCGCATAGGTTTTGAGTTCGATTTCTTCCTCAAGCGGTACATTATCGGAGAACATGAACACATTCATACCCATCTTCAGCGCTTTCATGGCCTCGGCTGCTGCATATCGTCCAGCCAGAGAAATCACTGCCAGATTGCGATCCTTCACGATCCGGCTCATGCTATCCAGCGAACGGTATTTCTTTTCCCCCTTTGGGCCTTCCTGTGCTGTCAGAAGTTCCAGAAACGCTTCTCGTGCCTTCTTTGCAGTCTGATCGTCCGCCACTTTCAGCGCGATAATCAGATCGTTGGGCGAAGCCGCTTCTCCCTCCGGCAGCAGCAGTCCCAGATCCTGCATAGTATCCTTATTCAAAGGCGTGCCCATGCCAACGGAAATATTTCCTACGCCTTCCATGGCGGCAATCTTACCTGCAAGCCTCATCAGGAATACAGAATCGTAATATTTTTCTTTTTCCACAAAGTTTTTGATGACCACGGTTTATTCCCCCAATGTCATCCCTGCATCCTTCTGGAAGCGGATGTGTTTTTTCCACTTATCATTATCGATAGCCGGATAATCCTCGCGGTAATGCACGCCGCGCGACTCGCGGCGATTCAGTGCTCCTTCTGCTATGAGTATGGCTGTACGGCATAGATGCAGCGCTTCCAATCTGAGTCTCACAGCCGTCAGACTGTTGGGCACAGATGCCTCGAAAGCTTTCATCATATCAATCAGCTTTTCCAATGCCTCCGCAAGCGTTTCCTCGTTTCTCACGGGCGCAGCTGCTTTTGCTATCACTAGACGCACGGCTTCTTTTGCAGCTTCCCAATTGGTTTCCGCAGCCTTTTCATCATACGCAAAAAGACGCATTGCCTCCGCAGAGTTCACCTCTGGAATCTGCGCACATTCCCTTGCAGCGGCTGCACCGGCACGACGTCCGAACACGTATACCTCCGCTCCGGCATTTCCGCCGAGACGGTTTGCACCGTGTAAACCGCCAATCACCTCTCCGGCAGCATACAGACCGGGCACTCCGGTATAGCCATCCGGCGTAATGCGCACGCCGCCCATGATGGAATGCGCCGCCGGGCCCACTTCAACAATCTCCTTGGTCAGGTCAATTCCGGCATTCATGAAACGATCGTAATAAAGCACATGATTGACCTTGATTTCTTCCTCCGGTAGCTCTGTCAGATCCAAATAAACGCCACCATGTTCGCTGCCACGTCCTTCCTTCACCTCCACAGCAATGAGGCGTGCGAGAAGATCCTTGGGGACAGCCCCTTCGGAAGGATAGTGCTTGAGCAGGAATCGTTCTCCCAAACGGTTGGTCAATCTGCCGCCCTTGGCCAGAAGCGTGGTGGATATACCCAGCAGTTTGGGCCACACAGCGCGGCAGGGCTCGTGCTGCACGAACTCCATATCCTGCAAAACCGCCCCGGCTTCCCATGCCATTGCATATCCATCCGCTGTCTGACAAAGCGGATAGGTGCTGTTCTTCATCACGGAGGCGCCACCCGTGGCAAGCACTACAGCGCCCGCGGTGATGATAAACGGCTCGCCACCGTCCAAATCCAGACAGGTCGCACCGCAGACTCGCCCTTCATGCTTGATGAGCTGCGCCGCCATGGTGTGCTCTTGAATGACAACCCCTCTGTCAAAGAGCCAGTTTCTCAGCACCTCCATGCTCTTTTGCCCGGTAATGTTCCTGTGATGAACCAGACGCGGAACACTGCATCCCAGCGGCTGAAGCAGATGGTATTCTCCCTTTTCTTTCTGTTCAAATGTCATGCCGAGCGATTCCATATGCGGCACCGTTTCGGAGGATTCCTCTGCAAAGACACGCACCAGCACAGGCTCTCCCAGTTCCCATCCGCCCTTGTAAGTGTCCTTGGCGAATCGCTCCACGCTGTCCGCGTCTGAAACAGCAGCGTTGAACCCCAGCACAGCCGGCGAAGCAGCCGCACCTTTGGTGACGATAACCGGTTTCTTTCCGGCATTGACCACTGCCCATGCAGCTTCGAGCCCCGCCAGTCCCCCGCCGATAATGAGTACATCCGCCTTGAGATCAGGCATTACGTTTCCTCCTTCACACACAACAGACGCAGGGCGTTTTCACGGCAGATTTTTCGATAGGCATCCTCGCTGATGCGCTCTTCAACAGAGATTTTTTCCATGAAATCCGCCATTTTTTGATAGATGTCATAAATCTCCAAATTATGAGGCTCATGAAAGTCAGTACCGTAGCAAATGCGATCCGCATGCTTTTCAAAGTAGCGGCAGGTGTAGGCTTCATCAGCAAGCATCGCCTTGCCGCCGGAGATAGAGGAAAACTCCATCCACAGGTTCGGATAGGTCTCCATCAGGTATTCCACGCGGCTGCCCGGGCCGAACTCCGCCCAGAAGCGCGGGCTGTGACCGATGATGATCAACTTCGGGAAGGCCTTCAGTACTTTTTCAAGCCGGGGCAGACCTTCTTCATCCACCACGCCGTAGTCGTTGCCCATCGTGCCCAGATGAATGAGCACCGGCATTTCATTGAGCTCGCAGTGATGGAACAGGTTCATCATCCGGGGATCATCCAGATACAGGTTCGCCGTCATCTCGCCCACGCCGGTCGCACCCTTGGCCTTGTAATAAGCCAGATAATGCGTAAAATCGGTGTCCGGGCTGTTTTTGCCCTGTCTGGGGTCGATGTTGCAAAACCACGTGCAGAACACATCGCGGTTGTCATCATACAGATGAAATGCCTCGCGCTGGCTCATGCGGTCGCATGTGCCTTCCGGAGCCGCACCGGGCGCCATCAGTACGCCGCGATCAATGCCAATTTGATCGTACATCCGCCGAAGATCGGCAGGCAGCGGATAGTTGGTGCCGCTTGTGCGGGGCAGATCCAGCTCCGGCACACAGTGCACGTGCATATCAATTTTCTTCACCGGCTGATGCATTTATGTCCCCCCCATTAGTCAAAGAGATGGCACGCCACCTGATGTCCGGGCGTCATTTCTTTCAGATCTGGCTGCACCTTGCGGCACTTTTCTGTACAGTGGGGGCAGCGATTCGCAAACAGACAGCCCTCCGGCTTATTCACAAGGCTTGGCACCTCGCCTTTGAGCAGGATACGGTTCTTTTCCACCGTTGGATCGGGAATGGGGATTGCGCTCATGAGCGCCTTGGTATAGGGATGTAGAGAATTGCGGAAAATTTCAATGCTGTCCGCCGTTTCCACCAGCTTGCCAAGATACATCACGCCCACGCGATGGGAAATGTGCTGTACCACCGGCATACCGTGAGCAATGAACAGATAGCTCACACCCAGTTCCTTTTGCAAATCGCTCATAAGATTAAGGATCTGCGCTTGCACGGATACATCCAGCGCAGAGACCGGCTCATCACATACGATGAGCTTGGGCTTTGCGGCAAGGGCGCGGGCGATAGCGATACGCTGTCGCTGACCGCCGGAAAACTCATGCGGATATTTGCTCATTTCCTTGCTGTTGATGCCGACTTTGTTCAACAGATCCTCTACCATGCTGTGGCATTCAGTTTTGGTAGCAGCCAGCTTATGTTCGCGAATAGGCTCGGCAATGATGTCCTCAATACGCATCATGGGATCCATGGAACTATAGGGATCCTGAAAGATGATCTGCATATCCTTGCGAGCCGCGCGCAGTTCACGATCATTCATGGTGCTCACGTCTTTGCCATCCAGCACAATCTTTCCACCCGTAGGCTCAATCAGGCGAAGGATGGACTTGCCCACGGTGGTTTTACCACAGCCGCTTTCCCCCACTAGGCCGAAGGTTTCTCCGGCTTCAATGGAGAAGGAAACACCATCCACGGCCTGATAGTAGCCTGCCAGACGCTTCATCATGCCTGCATACATGGGATAGTATTTTTTCAGCCCGTTCACTTCAAGCAGTGCCATTATTCATGCGCCTCCTTCAGCTCATTGTAATGGAAGCAACGCACGCAGTGTCCTCCGCCGATATCCACAAGGTCCGGACATGTCTGGCGGCAATCCTCCTGCGCATACGGGCACCGCGTGTGGAAGCGGCAGCCCTGTGGCATCTGTGTAATATGAGGAACCATGCCTTCAATGTCATAGAGACGGTCGCGTTTTTCACCCATCGTGGGCATAGCCTTCATCAGGCCCAGGGTGTAGGGATGCAGCGGATGCTTGAACAAGTCCACCACGTCCGCAATTTCCATCACCATGCCCGCATACATCACCACCACGCGCTGACAGGTTTCCGCCACTACGCCCAGATCGTGCGTAATGTAGAGCACGGCCATGCCACGTTCCTTTTGCAGTTTCAGAATCAGGTCGATAATCTGCGCCTGAATAGTGGGATCCAGCGCAGTGGTCGGTTCATCTGCAATGAGAAGCTTGGGATTGCAGCACAGCGCCATGGCGATCATCACCCTCTGGCGCATGCCGCCGGAAAGTTCGTGTGGATAGGCCTTCATGCGGGTTTCCGGCATGGGAATACCCACCAGATCCAGCATTTCCACTGCCTGTTTCCATGCCTTTTTGTGCAAAATTTTCTGATGCAGGAGGATAGCCTCCACCAACTGATCACCGCAGGTAAAGACAGGATTGAGCGATGTCATGGGTTCCTGAAAGATCATTGCAACAGAATTGCCGCGAATGCGCTGCATCTGCCTTTCCGTCAAATTCAGCACATCATGGCCGTCAAGCATGATGCTGCCTTCAAGTACAGAAGAGGGCGGAGAGGCCAATAGACGCATAACCGTTTTAGCAGTCACAGATTTACCTGAACCGGATTCTCCTACCACGCCCAGCACTTCGCCATCTGCAATGGAGAAGGTAACGTCCTTGGTGACAGGCACCGGCTTACCGCTGAACTGAAATGCGACGGACAGGTTTTTGATTTCCAGAATGTTATTCATCCCTTTCGTCTCCTTTCATCAGTCAGCACGAATCTTCACGTCGAACGCATCACGCAGGCCGTCGCCGAGGAAGTTGAAACCCAGCACCAGCAGCATGATGAATAATCCCGGAAAGATACTCATCCACGGCGCGCGTTCCAGAAGCGCATAGCCGTCCTTGAGCATCATGCCCCACGAAGCACGAGGCAGCGGCACGCCAAGGCCGAGGAAGGAAAGGCTGGCCTCTGCAATGACGGCCTTGGAGCAGGCCATGGTAGTTTCAACAATGAGTGTGGAAACCAGATTGGGCAGGACATGCTGGAAGATGATCTTCCATGTAGGGCGGCCAATGGCGCGGGCGGCCATGATATAGTCCATCTCGCGGATGGAGAGCACCCTGCTTCTGACGATGCGGTAGAAGCTGGGAATATTGACAAGTCCGATAGAAATGGCAATATTGGTGATACTGGAACCCAATGCCACGCTGATTGCCATAGCCAATACAATAGTAGGCAATGCCCACAGGGAATTCATAAAACCAGAGATCACGCTGTCTGCCATGCCTCCCTTGAAACCGGAGAAAAGTCCCAGCAGCGAGCCCAGCACCATGGCAAACAGACTGGACCCAAGCGCTACGACAATCGTGATCTTAGAGCCGTCCACAACACGAGCATAGATATCGCGGCCCAGATTATCTGTGCCGAAGTAATGCTCTGCGCTCGGCCCCTGATAGCGGTGTTTGGAATTGCGGTTGGAAAAATCGTACTCCGTGGCATATCCTCCAAAGAGAGAGAAGAATACCATCAGCACCACAATGACCAACCCAATCACTGCGATAGAGCGGCTGAAAAAACGGGACAGCGTTTTCTGGAAATTGGTTTTCTGCTTGACGGTTACCTGCTGGTTTGCGGCTGCGGTTTTCTTGGCAGTATCCATTCCTTACGCTCCCTTCTTCCCGTGAGAAATTCTGGGGTCAATGACCACATAGAGAATATCCACAAGCGTATTGATAAGAATGATGATAATGGCGACAGTCATGACAAAGCCGAGCGTGACCTGATAATCGCGTGAGAAAATACTCTCAACAATTTTGGTGCCTAATCCCGGCAGTGCGAACACCGTTTCTACCACGATCGCGCCGCCAAAGAGGCGTCCAGTCTGCATGCCCATAACGGTAACAACGGGGATGAGGGCATTTTTGAGTGCATGTTTCCACACAATAATCCTTCCGGGCAAGCCTTTGGCTTTGGCGGTGCTGATATAATCCTGATCCAGCACATCCAGCACTGCGCTGCGCGTTTGGCGCATCACGGAGGCGGCAAAGCTGAAACCGATGGCGAACGCAGGCATAATCATCCGGATCAGATTATCGGCAAGGTTCTGATCCATGGGCACATAACCGGAGGCGGGAAGCCACGAATTGTATACTGAGCAGAACAGTACCAAGAGCATGCCCAGCCAGAAATGCGGCACCGCCTGACCAATCATGGCAAAAACGGTGCAGATATAATCCACAAAGCTGTTGCGGTGCGTGGCAGATGCAATGCCCATGGGAAGAGCAATCAGAATAGCGACGATCATCGCAAGCAGCGTCAGTTCCAGCGTCACCGGAAATCGCTGTACGATGGCATCTGTCACCGGCTTTCCACTGATGAGCGATTTGCCGAAATCGCCTTTCACAACGCCGCTGATCCACTTGAAATACCGAACCACGGCAGGATCATTCAGTCCCAGCTCTTCGCGCAGGGCGGCGATCTCCTCCGGGCTTGCATCCGCTGCTGCAAGGGCATCCGCGGCATCGCCCGGCAAAGCATTGAGCAGCACGAAAAGGACAATGCTGACTACCAGCAGAACCGGAATTGCCGTCAGCAGTTTTTTGACAATGTTACCTAACACTGGACGCCCTCCTAATGGAAGAGGGATGCAGGGCGAGCCTGCACCCCTCTATTGATGGATACTTGCTTATTTCAGCCATTGCTGAAAGAGAATTGATCGAGGTCTTACTTGTCGAGCCAGCACTCGGAGAAGTCCAGAGATGCGATAGAGGTGAACTGGACATTCTTGACGTAGTTGGCGAAGGTACAGTAGCTGTGGCTCTGGCAGATGATCAGCTGCATAGTGTTGTCATGATAGAAGGCCTGCAGCTGATCCACGGCAGCCTTGCGTTCCGCTTCATTGGTGATGGACTTGAGACTGTTGTAGATAGCCTGCATTTCAGCAGCGGGAGCGTAATCGGGAGACACGTAGGACACCATGGGATCCTTCAGCTGACGGGACACGTCCACACCGGCGTTGCCGTTCTGGCCGATGCACATCTCGTGGCCCAGCTCAGTCTTGACATGGGACACCCAGGCGGTACGCTCCATGGCGTTGATCTTCAGATTAATGCCAGCTTCAGCCATCTGAGTCTGCATGAGGGCCAGGATGGAGTTGTCGGGTTCACGGGAGATGCCGGAGATTTCCACTTCGATACCATCGGGATAACCGGCTTCCGCCAGCAGAGCCTTGGCCTTCTCGGGATTGTATTCGGTGATGGTGGCATAATCAGAGTACCACCACTGAGTGGGCTTGGAGAAGAAGGGTGTGGTGGCCGCAAGACCTTCAAAGACCACATCCACGATTTCCTGACGGTCGATGGCATAGGCAAAAGCCTGACGGAGTTTCACATCCTGGAACTGTTCCTTGGTGAAGTTCCAGCCGGCCCAGAAGTTAATAGCGTAATCATACTCATAGGTGGTCATGTCGCTCATCGCCATGGCGGTGAGAGTACTGTTGGTGGAGGAGTGGATATCCACGCCGTCCACATCGCCGGACTTGAGATTGGTGGTCTTGACGGAATCGTCGGTCATGATCTTGTAGACGATCTCATCCAGATAAGGCAGGGGCTTGCCGTCTGCGCCCATCTTGTAGTAGCCGGGGTTGGCCTTGAGGGTGATATGATCGCCTTCCACATACTCAGCCAGAACGAAGGGACCGGTGCCGATGGGGTTGGTAGCCACATCCTGATTGTCGATGTTGGAGGGGCTCATGAGCATGAAGGAGTTGCCGGAAAGGATGGTGAGCAGACCAGCATCCGGAGCAGAGGTATTGACCTTGATAGTGAACTCATCCACAACATCAATGCTGGTAATCAGCGCCAGATCAGAACCCTTGTTGACGTGTTTGCATTCATCAGTCAGATAGTAGTTCATCACCTTGGCAGCAGCTTCAGCGTTAAACTTCTGGCCATCGGAATAGCTAACATCCTCACGGAGCTTGAGCACGAGGCCCAGGCCGTCAGCAGTGTATTCCCAGCTTTCAGCCAGACCGGGCACGAAAGCGCCTTCCGCGTCGGTCTTGATCAGGGTTTCAAATACCTGACTGAGCACATAGCAGTCGTACTGGGAGAAGGTGGTGTGGGTGATGTCAAAGCCCTTGGTGGACATGTCCTGAGATTTGGCCAGCACAAGCGTGCCGCCGCGGACGGGGGTGTCTTCTGCCATGGCGGGAACGATGCCGAACACCATAACCAGAACCAACAGGATACTGAGCAGTTTCTTCATGGTAAACCTCCTCTGTGTAATAATGTTACGCGAAATGGGCTGGCTCCCACTTCTGTTGTCTTTATCATAGCAATGTCAAGAAGAAATGTATATTGCCTCAAACTGATATTATATTACTTGAAAAGGTTTGTTATTTGCCAAATTGTCAAAAAGTTTTCATTGGTGATTTGGTTGTGAGCAAGATTGTTCAATGCATGTTGATATACTATACAAATGACCTCCTGTCGTAGTTTTATTCTATAACAGGAAGTCACAACTTTTTCACTTGTTCGTTTTGAGGTTAATCATCTACTGTGAGCAATCCTTTTGAATTAGAACTATCAGCCAACAACCTTTCCGGGGTTGAGAATGCCCTTGGGGTCAAAGGCAGCCTTGATGCCCTTCATCAGGTTCATCTGGGTTTCGCCCATGCTCTCGGCCAGGAAGCCCTTCTTGGCATGGCCGATGCCGTGCTCGCCGGATACCTCGCCGCCCATTTCCTTGGCCGCTTCGTACAGCTCGTCCATGACCTTTTCAACAACGTCGTTCCACGCTTCGTCGGTCAGGTTGTCCTTGCAGGCGTAAATGTGCAGGTTGCCGTCGCCCGCATGGCCGAAGGAGCAGATGCGCACGCCGAGATTCTTGCCGATTTCAACGCTCTTGCGCACGAAAGCGGGGATGATCTCACGGGGCACAACCACGTCGCACTCGTCCATTTCGGGGGTGGAGCCCTTGATGGCCTCGAGGAACGCGCCGCGGGCATTCCAGATGCTCTCCTTGCGCTCGTCGGTGTCGGCCAGCAGCACGTCCTTGGCGCCGATGGACAGGGCCAGATCGGTCAGCTGATCCATGGCGGGCTTGAGGGCCTCAGCGCTGGGGCCGTCCAGACGGACGAGCAGGTACGCGTCGGCAGAGGTATCGGGGAACTGCTTGCCGAGATAGGTCTCGGCGCAGGCGATGACCTCGCGCTCCATGAACTCAACGGCGGTAGGTTCGCAGCCGCAGCCCAGCACAGCAGGCACTGCGCCGATGCAGGCGTCCAGATCGTCAAAGGGCATGAGCAAGGAGAGGTTCACCTTGGGTTCGGGGATGAGCTTCACGGTGAGCTTGGTCAGGAAACCCAGCGTGCCTTCGGAGCCGACCATCAGGTCGATCAGGCTGTAGCCGGAGGAGGTCTTGACGTTCTTGCCGCCAAGGGTGATGACTTCGCCGCTGGCCAGCACGACTTCCATGCCCAGCACGTAGTCGCGGGTCACGCCGTAGCGCACGGCACGCATGCCGCCGGCGTTGGTCATGGCGTTGCCGCCCATGGTCGCGGTCTTCTCGCCGGGATCCGGGGGATAGAACAGGCCGGTGTCTTCCAGAGACTTCGGGAACTCCATCAGGAGCACGCCGGGCTCAACGGTCGCGGTCATGTTCTTGGTGTCCACTTCGAGAACCTTCTTCATCTTCTCGGTGGAGAGCACCACGCCGCCGTGGATGGCCACGCAGCCGCCGCACAGGCCGGTGCCCGCGCCGCGGGGAGTGACGGCGATGTTGTGCTCGTTGCAGTACTTGAGAACCGCGCTCACGTCCTCGGTGGTGAGGGCCTGCAGCACGGCTTCGGGCATATAATGACCATAGATGGTCATTTCGTCATGGTCATAGTCGGTGGAGATTTCCTCGCCGCTGAAGACGCGGCCGGGGAGCAGTTCCTCAAAATACTTGAGATCCGCTTCGGTAACATGATTGAAGCTCATTATGCCTGCGCCTCCTTCAGCTGATTGATGAGAGCGGGAACGATCTCGTAGAGGTCGCCCACGATGCCGATGTGCGCCACTTCAAAGATGGGCGCATCCTTGTCGGTGTTGATGGAAACGATGTGGTCAGAGCCGTTCATGCAGGCGGTGAACTGAATGGCACCGCTGACGCCGCAGGTGATGATGAGGCGCGGACGAACGGTACGGCCGGACAGACCGATCTGACGGTCGTTGGTGGTCCAGCCCTTTTCCACCAGAGGACGGGTCACGGCCCAGTCGCCGCCCAGCAGCTTGGCCAGTTCCTTGATCATATCCAGATCGGTTTCCTTGGCAAGGCCGCGGCCGCCGACAACCAGGATTTCCGCGTCGGAAATGCTCTGCTTCGGGGGAACGGGAACAACGCTCACGCAGCTGGACTTGGATTCAGCCACGCCCTTGGGGATCTTACGGGTCAGGATTTCGCCGGTCACTTCGTCAGAGCGTACGGGGGCGTTCATGACCTTATAACGGACGGTGGCGAACTGAGGACGGGTGTTGAGGGTGACGATCTGCGCCATGATGTTGCCGCCGAAGGCAGGACGAATCTGCACAAGGTCGGTGGTGTCGCGCAGGATGAGGGTGGTGCAGTCGGCGGTCAGGCCGGTGTGGAAACGGGTGGCCAGACGGGGCGCAAGGCTGCGGCCCAGAGCGGTCGCGCCAACCAGCACAACGCTGGGCTTGCAGTACTTGATGTAATCCTCCACGCAGGAAGCGTAAGCGTCCGCGCGGTAGTAGCCAAGCTCCTTGTCGTCATATACAGCGATTTCGCTCACGCCGTAGTGACGCAGTTCCTCAGCGTAGGCGGAAACGCCGTCGCCGACGAGCACGGCCTTGACCTTGAAGCCGGGCACGGCTTCCTTGAGCTCGTGGGCCTTGCCGATCAGCTCGAGGCTGACGGGATGCAGGCGGCCGCCGCTGACTTCAGCGTACACCAGGATATCGTTCCACTTGGACTTATCCACGGAGTCCACCTTGGTTTCCAGCTTCACGATGGCCTTTTCGGGGCAGTTCTTCACGCAGATGCCGCAAACCTTGCAGGCGGCGTTGAGCTCGGGCTTGCCATTGACCATATCGATGGCGCCGAAGGGACAGTTGGACTGGCAGAGGCCGCAGCCTGTGCACTTACGTTCTACGATAGCAATCTGTGCCATGGTGCTTCCTCCTCCTTAAATGAACTTCCACTTCTTGAGAATGTTGTGCAGCTTGTTGGCAGAACCTTCGCCTTCCCAGATCTCATGCTCGGTATCATTGGCCGGGGGGAAGATACGCTCCACCTGCGTGGGGCTGCCGGTGAGGCCGTAGTGGTTGGGATCGGTGTCGAGGAAGGTGTCGAGGCCCTGAATGTGCACCGGCTTGTCGCCGATTTCACGGGCAACCTTCAGGCTGGGCAGACGCGGCACATGGATGTCCTGCTCCACGGTGACGAGGCAGGGGAAGGGCATATGCACGGTTTCGATCACGTCCTGCAGCTGCTGCTCGGCGTCCACGCCGTCGCCGCTGACGGTGAGCTTGGAAACCCACGCGGCATGGGGGATGCCCAGATGCTCGGCGATAGCGGGGCCAACCTGAGCGGTGTCGCCGTCGGTGGTCTGCTTGCCGCAGAGGATGAGATCAAAGTCGCCAACGCTCTGGATGGCCTGAGAAAGGGTGTAGCTGGTGGCGAGCACGTCCGCGCCGCCCAGACGGCGATCCGAGAACACATAGCCCTCGTCCGCGCCCATCATATAGGCTTCCTTCACCACGGCCTGCGCCTGAGGCGGGCCCATGGTGCCGACCGTGACGGTGCCGCCATGCTGAGCCTTGAGGCGCAGAGCGGTTTCCAGCGCGTACAGGTCGTAGGGGTTCATCTTGCTGGCGATGCCGTCGCGCTTGAGCACGCCGGTCTTTTCATCCACCTGGACCTTGTTGGTGGACGGCACCTGTTTGATGCATACGAAGATGTTCATGGGGGTCAACCATCCTTTCCCAGTTCCTTATGAATCGCCTGCGCGGCGGATTTACCTGCACCCATAGCCAGAATGACAGTTGCTGCACCCGTTACAGCGTCGCCTCCGGCATATACGCCTTTGCGGCTTGTTAAGCCCGTATCCTCTTGCACAACAATGCAGCCCCAGCGGTTGGTTTCAAGGCCGGGAGTGGTGTTGCGAATCAGCGGATTGGGACTGGTGCCGATAGACATGATCATGGTGTCCACATCCAGCACAAATTCGCTGTTTTCCTTCACAACGGGACGGCGACGGCCGCTTTCGTCCGGCTCGCCCAGCGTCATCTCCACGCAGCGCATGCCGCACACATTGCCGTTCTCATCTCCCAGCACCTCCACGGGATTGCACAGGGTTTTGAAGATGATGCCCTCCTCTTGCGCATGCTCCACTTCCTCGGCGCGGGCGGGCAGCTCCTGCATGCCGCGGCGGTAGACGATGTACACTTCTTCCGCGCCCAGACGCTTAGCGCAGCGTGCTGCGTCCATGGCCACATTGCCGCCGCCAACCACCGCGACCTTACGGGATTTCTTGATGGGTGTGGCGCTGTCTGGACGGTAGGCTTTCATCAGGTTAATACGGGTGAGATATTCGTTGGCGGAGTAAACGCCCTTGAGACTTTCGCCGGGAATACCCATGAAGCGAGGAAGACCTGCGCCGCTGCCGATGAACAGGGCTTCGTAGCCCATGTCGAACAGCTCGTCAACCGTCAGGGTTTTGCCAATGACGATGTTGCACTCGATCTTCACGCCCAGCTTTTTCAAGCCTTCGATCTCCTGCGCTACGATGCTCTTGGGCAGGCGGAATTCCGGAATGCCGTAGGTGAGCACACCGCCAGCTACATGCAGCGCTTCGTACACGATCACGTCATAGCCCAACTTTGCCAGATCGCCTGCACAGGTAAGTCCGCTGGGGCCTGCGCCGATGATGGCTACCTTGTGACCGTTGGGTTCGGGCTTGCGAACGACATTGCAGGTGTTTTCACGATGCCAGTCCGCCACAAAGCGTTCCAGCCGCCCGATGCCCACGCTTTCGCCCTTGATACCGCGCACGCACTTGCCTTCGCACTGGCTCTCCTGCGGACACACACGGCCGCAGACGGCAGGCAGAGAGGTGGAAGCGCTGAGCACCTCGTAAGCGCCTTCGAAATCCTCATTGGCGACATGCTGTATGAAGCCGGGGATGTCAATGCACACGGGACAGGCGGAGATGCAGGGCTTGTTCTTGCAGTTCAGGCAGCGCTTGGCCTCGTTGACAGCCATCTCCGCCGTGTAACCCAGCGCGACCTCGTCAAAGTTGGCATTGCGGATATGAGGCTCCTGTGAGGGCATGGGGGTCTTTTTCGGATCCATGTTGGGCATCGTTACTCGACCTCCTTGTTCAGCAGATAGCAGGATGCCTCGCGGGCATGCGCTTCAAATTCGTGGTACATGGAGCTTCGTGCCATCGCCTCGTCAAAATCCACCAGATGGCCATCAAAGTCGGGGCCGTCCACGCAGGCGAATTTGGTTTCTCCGCCCACGGTGAGGCGGCAGCCGCCGCACATGCCGGTGCCGTCGATCATGATGGGGTTCATGCTCACAACGGTTTTGATACCGTATTTTTTTGTGACCTCGCACACATACTTCATCATGGGCAAGGGACCGATTGCGATCACTTCATCATATTTCTTTCCCATTTTTAAAAGTGTTTCCAGCATTTCTGTCACAAGGCCGGAACGTCCGGCTGTTCCATCATCCGTCATAAGATAAAGCTCATTGCTGATTTTGCTGAACTCATCTCTGAGAATCACAAGATTTCTCGTGCGAAAACCGATGATGGTATCCACGCAGCAAAGCTGCTGACGGAGTTTTTTGGCAACAGGATAGGCGATGGCGCAGCCCACACCTCCGCCAATGATGCAAACTCTTTTAAGCCCTTCCGTATGTGTTGGGACACCCAACGGACCAACCAGATCGTGCAAGGGCTCTCCAGTTCCAAGTTCATCCAGTTCCATGGTTCCCGCTCCTACCACCTGATAAATCAGGGTGATAAGGCCGCTTGGCACATCCGAATCTGCGATGGTGAGCGGAATGCGCTCACTGTTTTCCTTTGCTCGCAGGATCACAAATTGCCCTGGCTGAGCTTTTGCTGCAATCAATGGAGCTTTCACGCGGATACGAGCGACAGAACTGTTAAGTCTTTCTTTGGTTTGGATAATATGCATGATTTCCTCCCACCTGTGCCATTAGTACGCCATGAACTTTGCGCCAAGAATACGTATTGTAATTAATTCCTCCTAGGCAAACAAACTTGCTATAGAATAATATTACCATCTATCAAAATCAAAAAACATATGCCAAATCTACCAAAACATAAACAAAACAAACAAAAGGTATCGTTTTGAAAAAAGCAATAACAAACACATCTGATCCATATAACACTGAAAAAAGAAAGTCACATAAAAAACAAATCGAAACGTTTGATTACTTTTGAATGAAAACACCTTACTGGCAAGCTGGGCATGCGGGTACCCACGTATGCTTTGCTTGTTGGTGGAAGCATCCCCCAAGTCCCTGTTGATCGCATGAACAAGTCATGCGGCTGCGCGCCTTTCGGCACTTTGGAAGGTTCGACACGCAGAGGGTTGGAACCGACTGCTATAGGGTGGCTAACGTATGGGAGTGCGACATAAAAATTGGGCGATACCTGGTTTTCTTAGCCAGGTATCGCCTTTTTGAGTTACATCAAATTCTTTCTTTTTCCTTCAGATATGAAGAAGCTCATTCAACCACATCCATCAGATATCCATATCCCTCTGCTTCCATATGTGCATAGGGAATGTATCTGAGCGAAGCGCTGTTGATGCAGTACCTAACGCCATTAGGCGATTCCGGGGCGTTCTCAAACACATGTCCAAGATGCGTATTGCCTGCGCGGCTTCTTACCTCGGTTCGCACCATTCCATGGGTGGTGTCCACCAGCTCTACAATGGACGGCTCCTCGATAGGCTTGGAGAATGCGGGCCAGCCGCAGCTGCTTTCAAACTTGTCGGTGGAAGAGAACAGCGGCTCGCCGGTAACGATATCCACATAAATACCCTTCTCAAACTGATTCTAGAATTCGTTTCGGAACGGATACTCCGTACCGCTTTCCTGCGTGACATAATACTGCTCTGCCGTCAGCTTGTCGTGGATGGCCTCTTCAGCGGGTTTCTGATAATCGTCGGGATCAATGCGAAAGGCAGAGAACAGCTTGATTTCTTCTCTGGGAATATGGCAATAACCAAAAGAGTTATTGACGAGGTAATTCTGATGATATTCTTCAGCGGGATAATAGTTCAGCAAAGGGCCGATCTCCACATAAAACTCCGGACTGCGGCTGCGTTCGATCTCTGCAATGCGTTCAACCGTCGCTTTTGCTTTAGTATTTTACAAAACATCTATATAGCTATATAATATGTGTATGGCTCTTTTCTACAAGAGATACACATAAAAACGTATAGCTATTCACTTGCGCAAGTTGCATGCATGGGAATCCGCTTTGCAGAGCACCTTCGGGTGAACGATGTGATAAGGGAGTAACGGTAATGCAAGACACAAATACAAAGTCGCGTGATTTCAACATCTATTATCTGAATTTTAGCAAGGTTTACGAGATTGCAATGATGATCAACAACGTGATCCTTACTAAAATTGAAAGAGACAAATCAAGTAGCTTTGAAGAGCACTACGGCTTTACATCTTCAATCTCAGCCGAAGGAACAAAGAGATTTTTGGCAGGCATCAAAGCATCCATTTCTGCGGATGCACGCGAAACATCCTCTTCATCATCGAAGGTTGTGGAAAGTTTGGATGTAAAGACGACTAAATCCATTCTGCTGCGAAGGGTTATTGATCAATGCGCCACCACATCTATACTGGAAACTTCGGCTGAAGGTGATCTTGTAAAAATCGATCGAGTTCGCTTTGAATTATTGGATGAGGAGAGTCTGCGTCAATTCTTAATTTTGCGTCGCGATGCCCTAAAAGGCATGAGAGTCGAAGGAATGGAGCTTAACAACTTAATTGGTTCCATGCTTCAGGATTATGCTTATATTCTCAAGGGTACTGTATATGATGAGCAAACGAAACCGTATCCTCATGAGATCATCATAAAAATTCCAATGGAAATGCAGTCTGAATTTGAAAACAAGTATAGCATCAACGATTTGCTCATTGGCCATGTCTCCGTTGTTGGAATATACAAGGGAATTGTAAGTGAAGACTTTATTACATCAAATACTTTTACCTATTTTCAGGAGGCTGGTGTTCGCAAAGAGCAACAAACTGAAGATGCTAGCAAAATAATCAAGAGCAACACCCATGATGCCCCTCGCAGTGCTCCTGCTAAGGCAGGAGATGCTAAGTATCACTTTATCGATACACTGGCAATCATTCAGGATGTGACGTTTAACTTGGGAAAGCCATCTACCTCGAAACTTCATTGGTGGAATCGAGTAGGCATTTGGCTAAGCAAACTATGGAGGAGCTAAATGAATCATTTCGTTTTGTATACCTACCGCAATCTAAATGAACTGCGAACAATTCAGGCTGAACATGAAGTATATGCCTTTGTATTCGGCATGATAAAAGATTTACTTGACTCAGATCCTGCGCAGTACGTTGATATAACAGCTCTTGTCTATTTTTTGCAGACTAATAGGAACAACATCGAACCCGCATATATCAATCTGTCCAACATGACAGAAGATACAGTTGTCCTCGTAGAGGCTTCTCTTGCAGAAAATGCATTAGAGCTTCTCCCTCTATCCTTTTTTGAGCATAAAAACTACTTTGAAGAGAGTGAGGGGATGCCTTCAACGACTTCCAGCGTATCTGAATTAACATCCTATACGCCTTATCCAAGGAAAAAAGTCTACAAATACCACAATGCAGCCGATTTAGACAAGATTATTCAATACGCAGAAACTCATGACATACCTATTGCTACGTTTTCCAGAGCAAGCGGCGAACTGCGAGATGAGTTTGAAAGATTCAATAGAAGTGCTCAATTAGCACTATTGGATCTAACCTCTGTTTCATATGCGATAGAAGGCAATAAATCTTTAATATACCCATTAGAGCAATTCCTTAGCACCATGCCCAACATCAGAATCATCGCTCGAACAGTTCAAATAGATATGTTGCTCGACTTTTTTCCTCTCTATTTTGATGGACAGGAGCCGTTATGCAAACTGCTGCCGGATTTGACCGACTTGGGTACAGAGGAGCCGATACCTGAAGCACTGAAAAAGGTTACAGATCTGCAAGGTCCGCGGTTTGATTCATTTATTGCAGAGTTTGATCACAACTTAATTGGACATTGTAACTTCAAGAATCGTTTTCAGTATGTACTTAAGAATTTCATTTCTCTTAACAAAGTGAATGAACAGAAAATCCTTTCCATTTTCCTGTTTGGTGCATCCGGCATCGGAAAAACCGAAGTGGCAAGGCTAATAGCAAACGGTTTGCTTGGTGACAGCTATTTAGCAAAAATCAACTTTCAGAATTACAGCAGTCAAGATGCGCTGAATAGCTTGATTGGTAGCCCAGCAGGATATGTCGGTTGCAACCATGGCGAATTGAGCGAAAAAATACAGAAAAGCAAAGTTGGAGTCCTGCTTTGTGATGAGTTTGAAAAAACCACTCGTCCTGTATTCTCGTTCTTCTTGGAATTACTGGAAGAAGGACGCTTCACAGACTCTATGGCAAGAGAATATGACATGGATGGCTATGTTGTTGTATTCACATCCAATCTTGCAAACGAAGCAGAGTATAAGAAAATCATTCCGCCCGAACTTCAGACACGCTTTGACTTAGTATGTGAGTTCGAAGAACCTTCCTCAAAAGAGAAGGCACAATTCCTTCAACTGCTGTTTGAAAGAGCTCAAGAGAAATACCCAACACAGTTTGCTGCAATTAACATATCCGAACAGGAAAAGCATCACCTATTCGATTTAGACTATTCAAAAGTACATGCACTACGTGATCTGAAGCGGATTTTTAACAACCGTCTTATGGATTTGTTCAACCATAAAGGCGTCAACTGAATTACTTTGAGGATTAAACAATGGTTACTAGCGCTGCGATCTCAACCATCAAGAAACTACGTGACGGTCCGGGAATCAGCCTAGAAGAATTTCCTCTGCTCCGACCTTTTTCGCAACCTTGAGCAAGAAGTAAAATAACAAAGCCGCCCGAAACGCTTGTTCAGACGGCTTTGTTTTGTCTGCAATCACCCATTTTCTCGTTTATTCAGGCATAGAAAAAGAGCAAGAGCTGTCGCCATACAAACGCCATCTCTCGCTCTTTTGATTTTTCTAATGATGCGGTCTATCTTGGGAACGATCCATCCGTTTATGATTTTGTCCATATCCAAGCAGACGATCCACATTGGCTTTTGCAGTCAGAAGCTGACGCATTTCGGAACGCAGCTGCCGGTATTCCGCATAATCCTTTTTCTTTTCCGTGAGGATTTCCGCATACTCAGCCTGAAGCTTTTTGATGGTCGGAATCTTCTTAACGCCCAGCTCATCGAACGCTTTCTTGGCTGCTTTATGCAGAACAATCTCTCCCTCATGCTCCGCCAGAAAGCGCTTGGAGTAACCCGCCTGACGATAAGCCGCATAGGTATCGCGGGTCTTGATGTAGTTGATGATATGCGTTTTCAGCACCGCGATTTCACTCAGCCTTTTTTCAGCCGCTTTGATTTTGTCATCGAGTTCATTGCATCGTTTTGCGGCATTCTGCGTTTTAGCTGCAAGCTCATCGTAATCCGTCAGCCCCATCTCAGACAGATAGTTGAGCGTCTGCGCCATCTGCTTCAGCTTGAACACCTTCGCCCAGCGTTCATAGCCAGGACCTTTGCCAGCGCGCAGCTTTGCCTGAATATCCACCAGCAGATTGATTTTTGTAGCAGGAACAGCAGGTGTTTTTCTGCTTGGCTGATGCGATCTTTCGCCAGATAGAATAGCACGGAGAGCTGCTTCGTCATATCCATCCCCCAGCGTATCCAACCGGCTGAAGCGCTTCTGCTCCGGCCCACGCAGAGAGATTTGTTTTCCCCGTTTTACTTCACAGCCCGCGCTGCACAGTACGGAAAGAAACTCATCAAAAGAGGATGGGTTCTGTGCCAAAGCGTCATCAATCATGGCGCGGATAACATCCCGATTTCGCGGTCTGGCGCGATCTCCCAGCCATTTGTTATAAGCTTTTCCATGCTGTTTTGGATTCTCAATGATGGAGTAGCCGTTTTCAACGCAGATCGTGTCGCTGAGCCTGTGAAGCGCTTTTCCTGACCTGCGAAAATCTCTGAATTTGCGGTCGCAATCCAGATTTACGGAGTGGAAAACGATGTGGTGGAGTAGGGAAGCACCGCCTTGTCACATTGCTGTGGTAGGTTTGCGCCACCCTCTCCGGGAACCGTACGTA
>JABLTO010206236.1_pt1 | contig 36128 bp, 31 predicted proteins | sample 7160091 | NCBI WGS metagenome assembly JABLTO01 (sample SAMN14651225, study PRJNA627086) | human gut metagenome | isolation source: feces | host: Homo sapiens
CGCGCCTTCGCCTCGCGTCGCTCGCGGTCAACACCGCGCACCTTGAGGCCAAGCTCGGCGTTGGCGAGCACCGTCTTCCAAGGCAGCAGGCCAAAGTCCTGCAAGATGAGCGCCGTCTTCTGGCGTGGCTTCGTGATGAGCTGACCATCGATAAACACCTCGCCACTCGAAGGGCGCACGAGGCCGGCGGCCATCTGCAAGGTGGACGACTTGCCGCAACCCGACGGCCCAATGATGGCAAGTGATTCACCTGCCTCCACGGCAAGGCTCAGGTTCTCGACTGCGAGCAGCCCATCAGCACCATGACGCCCATCGTCATAGCGTAGCGTCACATCACGAAACTCGAGTTTATGCATTGGACGCATCGTCCCGAGCACAAGCTGCCTTCTTCACGGCATCGGCAACGGCACTGGTCAATGGCACGCTAAATAATGGCTTGACGCCCGTGTGCAAGGCGGCGGCACCGAACATGAACAGGCGCGCGCACGCCGAGATGAGACCGCAATCCTCGAAGAGGCGCACGAGCTCGTCTTTGCGCAGGAATTCCTGGGTGCTCTCGTACAGCCAGTCATACTCCTTGCGATGCGAGATGCCGCCACCGAAGAGCGTCATGATGTTTTTGTAGTAGAACTGGTAGAAAGGCTGAATGATGGTGCTTTCGGGCACGGAGGCATCGAGGCAGGCGACGCAGCCGCCAGGCCTCGTCACGCGAACCATCTCGCTTACGACCTGCTCGTAGTCGGGTGTGTTACGCAGTCCAAAGCTGATGACGGCAGAATCGAAGGTATCGTCATCGAAGGGCAGTTGCATGGCGTTGCCCTCGATGAGCATCACGTTGGGCAGGCCCTTCGTGCGCTCGCGCGCAACGTCGAGCATGTGCGCGGAGAAGTCGAGACCGCAGACGAGTACATCCGGATTGTCCTCGGCAAGCATCGCCGTGATGTCGCCCGTGCCACAACACACATCGAGGACCAGGCCCGCACGCTTGGCGTTCGTGCAAGGCTTGAGCGCGGCATCACACAGCGCACGCTTCCAGAGACGGTGCATACCGAGGCTGATGCGGTCATTTGCCGCGTCATAGCCATCGGCAATCGATTCGAATACCCCGTGAACGTGTTCCTTGGCCACCGCTTTTCCCTTCTCGCAAGTCACGGTGCTCCATAATAGCGGATTTACGCATCCAGGCGGAGGAATGAGACAATCGCTCGGAGACGCTGTCTCATCCGATGAGCGAAACCATCATCGCCATGATGAGGGCACCGTTAAAGAAGAGGTTGGCCTTCATGATCGTACCCATCGCAGGTCCGCGCACTTCGTGTGTGAGCGGCGTGGTGAGCAGAGAGCGCATCGTACCGATACCGAACACGAGGGTGACGCATGCCGCCCAGAACCCAGCGCTGAAGTACCAGAACGCGCAGTGCAAAACGATGGCGATCCAGAGCACGACAAAGACGCGATAGACGATGATGCTGCGTGCACGTCCGAGCACCACGGGCAGGGTCTTGCGTCCTACGGGAACATCGCGTTCGATATCGCAGTTGTTCTGGGTAGCCATGACCATACCGATGCCGATAACGAAAGGCGCAAGACACGAGACGAGGCGTAGCCAATCGACAGGCCAGGGTATGCCGAAGAGTCCGGCATCCGGATACGCATGCGCGGCGAAGACGCAGATATCTGCAAGCGGGATGAGCGCGCCCATGACGATGCCACTCACGAGTTCGCCAAGCGGAAAATACGAGATGGGCAACTTGCCGCTCGAGTAGCAGACGATGAACAGCGCGCCGACGACACCGATGACGAGAGGAATCGCGCTTCCCGACCAGATGACGCAGCTGGTTCCGCAGATGAGCGCAACGAGCATGTACGCAAGACCCAGTACGAGGACGGAGCGCGGGTTGGGATTGTTGTAGACGAGAACGGCATCGGTGGGATCGTCGGAGTTCTCGACCGTGTCCGTGCCGGCACGGTAATCTGCCCAGTCGTTGAGCGTGTTGACGGCTGACTGCGCAAAGACCGCGACGGCGAGCAGCAAGCACCAGATAAGCGGCGAGAAGTCATAGCCACAAGCGATAGCGTAGACACCGCCGAAGACCGTCGTGAGCACCGCGGGGCCGGGCCACGTATGTGGAGCCGCCAGACGCACGGCCATGAGCGGCGTGAGAGGCTCAAAGCTCATCGTCTGTGCAGGGGATGTCACCGTTTGCGCCACAATCGCCTACATGATGGTGAACGAGCCATCGGTCTCGTCATAGCTCACGTTCTTAGTGACATACCCTTTGGCGCTCATCCACGAAAGCACCGGTTCGATGAGCTCGGCGGGGGGATAGGCGGGATCACCGTTCGCGGTACGTGCCATCGGATACTCGCTGATGGGATATGTTGCCGCAACCTGTTCGTTCAAGTTTGCCTTTTCGATGAGGAGCGTGCGGTATCTCTCGGAATCAGCGTTGATGAGATTCGCCGCCTCATCCCACACCGCGCGCACGACATCGAGTGTTTTTGCCCCCTCGCCTGTGTTGTATGCATCACGCACGACCATGACCGATTGCGAGACGTTCTCGCCCGTCGTGTCATCGGCAAGCAGCACCATGCCCGATGCCTCGCCGAGCGCGAGCATGGACGCGGGGAGCGCAGCGGCATCAAGCTGGCCAGCAGCAACGAGGCCGTAGCGATCAGGCAAACTCGCAACCTCGCTCACCGGGATACTCGCAGGATCAATGCCCTGTTGCATGCATAATTGCTCGAAAACATATTCGGGGACCGTATTGGCCGCCAGACCCACGCCTTTCGTTCCGTTCGCGAGGTCAGCAAGCGAGGTGATGCCGCTATCGGCACTCGTCAGAATGCCGAAACGTCCCTGCTCGGGTGTCGTGCCGAGCGTAATCCACTCAAGCGTGAGATCGGTGCCAGACTCACAGAGCTTGACCGCGCGCATGGGATCGGTCATCGCAATGTCAACCTCACCGGCCGTCAACGCCGCCGAAAGACCCTGGGCAGAATCGAAAACGACTATCTCGGCATTGATGCCCGCCTTTTCGAAAAGGCCTTCTTGTTCGGCAACCCACATGGGCAGGATGTCCTCCGTCGGCATGGTGCCGATGCGAATGGAATCGGTTTCCTGCTGCGTGCCACACGCGCCCAAGCCAAGAACCGCGACGAGCGCAAGCGCAGAGCAAAGAACGAGAAGCAAACGCCGTGCCAATGCTGACTTCATGATGTATCACCCCGTATGCGAAATAATCTTGTCGATAGAATAGGGCGATTGGCCGGGCGCTTCAAGCCGCATCATGTGACCGGTCACCACGCCACATTTCGAGACATTCGCCGTTCTCCTCGCCAAAAGATGCGCTCCGGTGGTCGTGTCGGCAGCCACCACGCAGCAGTTTGTGGCGTTTTCGCCAAGCGACGCGCCTCCATGGCCGCACCCCGTGTCACCACTCCGCATTTCGGGGCATTCGCCGTCCTTCTCGCCAAAAGATGCGCTCCGGTGGTCGCGCTGACGCCGGACGCTACAACGCATGGTACACTCGTCGCTACACGAAAGGCGGTACATGGAGGCACGGCGGATACATCTCAATGGCATCGTGCAAGGCGTTGGCTTCAGACCCCACGTCGTGCGTTGCGCCCGCACGCTCGGATGCACCGGATGGGTTCTCAATGACTCCCACGGTGTCGAGATTCAAATCCAGCATGAGAACGACGGCGTACTGGACGAATTCGAGAAAACGCTCGTCGATGATGCCCCTGCAGCCGCCCGTATCCTTGAAATCTCAGCGCAGGCAAGCGTGTTTGAGGACCTCCTCGACTTTTCCATTCATGCATCGGCGCGTGACGAGCATACGAGCACGCTTGTCAGTCCCGATCTCGCCACCTGTGATGCATGCGTAAGCGAGCTTTTTGACCCGCAAGACCGGCGTTACCACTATCCCTTCATCAACTGCACGAACTGCGGACCGCGTTTCACCATCATCGAGGATCTCCCCTATGACCGCCCCATGACCTCCATGGGGACCTTCGAGATGTGCCCTCAATGCGCGACCGAATACGCGGACGTGGCGAATCGTCGCTACCACGCGCAGCCCGACGCCTGCTTCGAGTGCGGACCCCGGCTCTGGTGGGTGGGCACTAATTCGGAGGCGGAAAGGGCACTCCCCCTCGTCGAGACCGTTTTGACTCCTCGTGAGAATGCCCTTTCCGCCTCCGTATCAGAAGCTGTCCTTGAAGGTGGATTTGACGATGAGGGGACGCTGATTCTCGAGAGGCAACATCTCACGCGGGAAGAATCAGATGCGATCATAGGATACGCAGCGCAACAATTGCGTGCAGGCGACGTTCTCGCCATCAAGGGGCTCGGCGGCTGGCACCTGGCATGCGACGCATGCAACGAGGACGCGGTCGGGCGTCTGCGTACCCGCAAGCACCGTCCCAGCAAGCCGCTTGCCGTCATGGTGCGCGATATCGAGATGGCCCATGCGTACGCGAAAGTGAGCGAACGAGAGGCCGAGCTGCTCGAAAGCCCCGCACGCCCCATCGTGTTGCTCGAACGCAAACCCGGCTCACCCATCGCCGCAAACGTCACCGGCGACTTGCCTGAAATCGGACTCATGCTCCCTGCAACGCCCCTGCAACACCTGCTCATGCACGAGCTTGATACGCCGCTCGTGATGACGAGTGGCAATCGTAGCGGCGAACCCATCGTCGCCACCGATCACGAGGCGTTCGATGCGCTCGGGACCATCGCAGACGGCTTCCTTGGCAACAACCGCGCAATCGTCGCGCGTTACGATGACTCCGTCGCCCGCGTCACGGATGATGGGTCCGTCCAGATGATTCGCCGCGCGCGCGGATATGCCCCCACGCCGCTTATCCTTGTTCCATCCGCCGCCGCCATCCTTGCCGCCGGCTCAGAGCAAAAGGCAAGTTTCACCTTCCTCGACGACGAGCGCGCTTACGTCTCACAGCACCTTGGTGATCTCGAGCATCTAGGTGCCATGCACGCATGGCACCAGGCACGCGGGCGTTACGAGCAGCTCTTCGACACGCATCCGCAGGTCATTGCCTGCGACATGCATCCCGAATACCTCGCAAGCAAATGGGCACGCGAATACGCACGTGAACACGGCCTGCCACTCATCGAAGTGCAGCATCATCATGCGCACATTGCCTCGGTGCTCGGCGAGAACAAGCTGCAAGGCCCCGTCATTGGCATCGCGCTCGACGGTACGGGATACGGCACGGATGGCACGATCTGGGGCGGCGAGATTCTCATCGCCACGCGTGGCGAATTCGAACGCTTCTGGCACCTACCCGGCTTCTCACTGCCAGGCGGTGCTGCCGCCATCCTCAACCCCGAGCGCACCGCATATGCGTTGCTCAAGGCATATGGCGAGCTTGACGACCCATTCTTCGGCCAGTTCTCCCTCGACAACCCGCAATTCGCGAGCTTCCTCGAACGCCTCGAGAACCGCACGTTGCTCGACCAAATGATCGAGAAGAGCATTAACTCACCCTTGTGCTCGTCTACAGGGCGCCTTTTCGACGGCGCGAGCGCCTTACTGGGCATCTGCGCTCATCCCGGCTATGACGGCGAGGCAGCCTGCCTGCTCGAGGCAGCCGCCTGGCGCGAACACGATGACACGCGCCCACTCACGGCGCGAGCGTTTCATGAGGGCCTCATCAACGCTATCATCGAACAAACACTACGGGCGCGAAGCGAGACGGGAATCAACGACATTGCTTTGAGCGGTGGCTGCATGGTCAACCGTATACTCTTCTCCCAACTGTGTGAGCGCTTGGGGGACTTGGGATTCACGGTCTACACCAACCGCGAACTTCCGCCCAATGATGGATGCATCTCGTATGGACAGGCAATCGTTGCCTGCGCACGTTTGGAGGAATAGACATGTGCTTGGCAATACCCGCTCAAGTCACCGAGCTTGATGAAAAGCAGATGATGGGTACCGTTGACATCATGGGCGTCACACGCGAGGTGGCACTTGATCTTGTCCCCAAGGTAAAAGTCGGCGACTGGGTGCTCGTGCATGCCGGCTATGGCATCGAAATCATTGACGAGCAATTCGCCAATGAAACGCTCGAGCTCATCAGGCAATTCCCCGAGCTCATCGATGAGGACCACCCCGGCATGGGCGCGGGTGTCGCCTAATGCTCGACCTCTCCGGATTTCGCGACCCCAAGCTCGGCAAGGAACTTATCGCCCGTATCAACGAAATTGCTCCGGCGGCTCTCGAACGCTGCGATGGGCACATCAGGCTCATGGAGGTCTGCGGCACGCATACGGTCGCCCTCGCCCGAGCGGGCATCCGCAGCATTTTGCCCAAGGGCATCAAGCTCGTCAGCGGTCCTGGCTGCCCCGTCTGCGTTACGGCCAATGAGGATATCGACACGGTCATCGCGCTTTCGCGCCTCGACGACGTCATCATCACGACCTTCGGCGATATGACACGCGTGCCAGGCTCGACTTCCTCACTCAACGAGGAGAAAGCCGCCGGACGCGACATCCGCATCGTCTACTCCCCCCTCGACGGGCTGCGCTGCGCACAGGAAAATCCCGACCGCGAGGTCATCTTCGTGGGTGTTGGCTTCGAGACCACGACGCCGCTCATCGCCTCCACCATCAAGCGCGCCGAAATGGCCGGCATCGAGAACTTCAGCGTCTTTGCCGCGCACAAGACCGTACCGCATACGCTTGAAGCGCTCGTCAACGATCCCGAGGTCGCCATCAACGCCCTCATACTGCCAGGACACGTCTCGACCATCATCGGCCGTACGCCCTACGAATTCCTCGCGCGCGACTACGGCATTCCCGGGTGCATCATGGGCTTCGAACCTAACGACTTGCTGAGCGGCATCGCCATCTTGCTCCGCATGCTCGCCCGCGGCGAGGCAAGCATCGTGAACGACTACCGACGCGGCGTGCAAGACGAGGGCAACGTCGATGCCCAGGCGACCATCGCCGAGGCCTTCGAGCCCTGCGATGCCACCTGGCGCGGTCTGGGCCTCATCCCCGATTCTGGCTACAGATTGCGCGAGAAGTACGCCCGTTTCGATGCGCTTGCCAAGTTCTCGCCCGCCATCGAGCCGACAATCGAGCCCAAGGGTTGCCGCTGCGGTGATGTGCTGCGCGGCGTCATGGACCCGAGCGAATGTCCGCTCTTTGCCACGGCCTGCAGCCCAGAACACCCCATCGGCCCCTGCATGGTCTCGAGCGAAGGCTCCTGCGCCGCGTTCTACAAATACCTGCGATAGCAAACAACAGGAGCCGTGCGTCGTCCTAACTGCGCACCTCGCCACCTGTCGCCTTCATGACCTTGGCGACGATGCGCTCATGGGCCTTCTCGACTTCCTCGCTCGTGAGGGTACGGTCGCTCGCACGGTAGGTAATCCTGAATGCCATGGATTTCTTGCCCACACCCACGCGCTCGTCATCGCGGTACACGTCGAAGAGACGCACGCTCTCGAAGGGGCCCTTCTTGCCAGCGCTCGTGATGCACTGCTCGATGCGCTCTGCCGTGACGTCCTCGTCGACGACGACCGCAAGGTCGACTTCGATACCTGGATAAACTGGCACGTCGACGTAGGGACGCATATCGCCGGCCACGCCGAGCAGTTGATGCACGTCGAACTCGAATGCGGCAACAGAACCCTCCACATCGAAGGCCTGGCAGACGAGCGGATGCATCTCACCGACCCAGCCCAGCACACGCCCACCTGCGATGACGCTTGCAGCACGTCCTGGCGTCAACCAGGGCGCCTCATCGGCATCAAGTGCCTTGAATTGCAACTTCTGCACGCAAAGCTCACGCATGAGGTTTTCGACGATGCCCTTGGCGTCAAAGAAATCGATGGCCTGCGCTGGTTGGTTCCAACCCGGAAGCGTGAAGGAGCCGGCAAGTACGCCGGCAAGCATCGTGCGCTCCTTCGGGGACTTACGTCCCTCGGCCGCGCCAAAGACGACGCCGCGCTCGAAGAGCTGTACGTCAAAAACGCCGCGACTCTGGTTGTAGGCGACACTGCGCATCAAGCCGGGGATAATGCTACGACGCAGGACCGACTGCTCGCTGCTCATCGGATTGATGAGCTCGACGGCCTCGCCACGACCTTCCCCGGGCATACGCGTCTTGTCCATGTCATCGGAGGGCACGAGCGAGTATGTCATCGTCTCGTTCATGCCACACGCGCGCAACGTCTGGGCCATGAGCTCGATGCGCTGCTGTTCGACCGTGCGACCACCCGCGTGAGCGCCGCCGGGAAGCGTCGAGGGAATGCGATCCATGCCATAGATGCGCAGAACCTCCTCGTACAGATCGATTTCTCGCGTGAGGTCGGGGCGGAAGGTCGGAGCGATGACCTCGACCTGTTTATCGCCGGGCTTGCCTTCGACGTCGCAACCCAGATCGGTGAGGATGCGAAACTGTTCCTCGTCAGTGATGTCTGCGCCGATGTGGGCACGGAGACGATCGGGGCGCAACGTGAGCTTGGCGCGCTCGGCGCGAATGGGGTACTCATCGACCACTTCGAGGCAGACCGTGCCGCCAGCTACCTCAGCGATGAGGGCGGCGGCGATGGCAGAGTACTCGTCGCAGGTGCTCGCGTCCACGCCACGCTCGTAGCGCAGGGAGGCCTCGCTCACGAGAGAGAGGTTGCGCGAGGTACGGCTCGTATGGGCCGTCGAGAAGGTCGCACTCTCCAGGAGCACATCGGTCGTCGTCTCGGTGACCTCGCTGTCGAGGCCGCCCATGACGCCGGCAAGCGCGACGGGGTTTTCGCCATCGGTGATGAGCGCCATGTCGCTCGTGAGCACGCGCTCCTCACCATCAAGGGTCGTGAACTTTTCGCCATCACGCGCGGCACGCACGCCCACATGATGCTTGCCGTCCGCGCCCTTGGGGAATGCACGCAAATCAAACGTGTGCAACGGCTGACCGAGTTCGAAGAGAATGTAGTTGCTCACGTCAACGACGTTGTTAATGGGACGTGCGCCCAAAGCCGTGATACGCTCGACAAGCCATTGCGGCGAAGGGCCGACCTTCACGTCGCGAATGATGCGAGCGGTGTAGCGCGGGCAGAGCTCAGGATCGTCGATCTCGACCGAGACCAGCTCGCGCACGTCCTCGGCATTGGTGGGGCCAGGCACCGCACAGGGCGGGTCGTAATGCCACGGCACGTGATACATGGCACCAACCTCGCGGGCGAACCCCTTCATCGAGAGGCAGTCGGGACGGTTGGGCGTGATCTCGAGGTCGAGCACCGTATCGGAAAGGCCGCGCCAGGCGGCAAACGACTCACCCAGCGGCGCATCCTCGGGCAGTTCCATGATGCCATCATGGCTGCTTCCCAAGTTGAGCTCGCGCTCCGAGCAGATCATGCCGCAGCTCTCGACACCGCGCAGCTTCGACTTCTTGATCTTGAAGTCACCGGGCAGAACCGTACCGATGGTAGCGACGGCGACCTTGAGCCCAGCGCGTACGTTGGGCGCTCCGCACACGATCTGCGTCGGCTCGGCGCCATCGCCAAAGTCGATGGTCGTCACAGACATATGATCGCTGTCGGGATGGGGCTCGCAGGTCTTGACGAGGCCAATCTTCACGCCCCCGAGATCCGCACCCAGAGTCTCGACGCCCTCGACGCCGGTTCCGGTCAGGTCAAGCCTGTCGCAGAAGCCCTGCAAGGTATCGGGCACCTTGACCATCGAGTCAAGCCATTTCAATGAAACAAGCATGGTGGTTTCCTTATCTATTACAAACGTTACGGGCTAGAACTGACGCAGGAAGCGCATGTCGCCTTCGAGCAGCATGCGCAAATCGGGTACGTCGTATTTGAGGCAGGCGAGGCGCTCGACGCCCACGCCAAAGGCAAAGCCCGTGTACACCTCGGGATCGATGCCGACGTTCTCGAAGACGTTGGGGTCTACCATGCCACAGCCCAGAATCTCGACCCAGCCCGTATGCTTGCAGAAGCGGCAGCCCTCGCCACCGCATATGCCGCAGGAGACATCGGCCTCGGCGCTTGGCTCGGTGAAGGGGAAGAAGTGCGCACGGAAGCGCGTCTTGCGCTCCTCGCCAAAGAACTGCTTGATGAAGTAGTCGAGCGTGCCCTTGAGGTCGCCAAACGTGATGCCCTTGTCCACGACGAGGCCCTCGATCTGATGGAACTGCGGTAGATGGGAGGGATCGGCCACGTCATGGCGATACACCTTACCCGGGCTAATCATGTAGATGGGCGGTTCCTTGTCCTCCATGGCATGCACCTGCGTGCCCGAGGTCTGGGTACGCAGCAGCACGTCGCTCTCGCCACGCACATTGCTTACCTCGCCGGAACGGTCGACGATATAGAACGTATCCTGAATGGAACGGCTCGGGTGATCCTTGGGCGAGTTGAGCGCCGTGAAGTTATACCAATCGGTCTCGATCTCGCGACCACCCTCAACCTCGTAGCCGATACCCGCGAAAATGTCGGTACACTCGCGAATAATGCGGTTGATGAGATGCTCGCTGCCGATGGGCATGCTGCGACCAGGCAGCGTGATGTCGACCGCGCTTCCCTCAAGCTGGGCATCAAGCTCAGCTGCTTTGAGTACCGTCTTACGCTCGGCAAGAGCCGCCTCAATCACATCGCGCACCTCATTGGAGAGCTTGCCCACGATGGGACGCTCCTCAGACGGGACATCACGCATGCTGCGCAGCACGCTTGTGAGCGATCCTTTCTTGCCAAGCACGCCGATACGCACCTCCTCGAGCGCATCGCTTGTCTCGGCCTTCGAAATGGCGGCAAGCGTCTCGTCACGCAAGCCTTCCAGTTCTTCCTTCAGCGCCATCCTTTTGTCCTTTCGACCAATCGTCCACACGATGTGAGGGCAATAAAAAACGCCCCCGCATGACATGCGAGGACGGATCAAGATAATCCGCGGTACCACCTCGGTTGGCTGCATCTTGCAACCCGCTCATTTGTGCCCTGTATCGGGAGCACCCGACTCACCTACTGGGCAGATGCCATTCAGCGAGTAGCTCCGGAGTGAATTTGCATGCATCTGATGCGTCGTGCCTTTCCAGCAACACAGGCACGTCTCTGGCTTTCTGCTTCAAGAAAGCATGCAACTGTCTCCATCAACGCAGTGACGCGAAGTATAGCACTCAGCGCCACCGAATGAAGAAACGGACAGGGCATTTTTCGCCTAAACGATGTTGCATGTGCATGGGGAGACTGCGAAGCGAAGGTACAAGGGAGCGCGCCGTAAAGACCGCGAAGCGGGCTGTCGGGAAGCGACCGTCGAAGCGGAGCAGCCTCCCCATGCACATGCAGGGCTCTATGTGTCGCATTTATGAGAACCTTGTGGAGAGAGCGGGACGGCAGGGACGCAAGCAAACCGGGTTATCGGTAATTATCAACATCTAGGATATAGTCTTGAGAGATTATCAAGATATGGACAAATCGACTTTCATCACAGGGTCTACACAAAACGGCATAAAAAGCAACAGGAGAGTTAAAAAGATGTGGCGAGAATGCGAATTTGCCCCATTTTGAACGCAATGCGCGTATATTGCATGTCAGCGGGAAGGTCTCCCCAACTTGCCCGCCTGATTCGTCAAATCAAGTAATTTGACTCGGCACACGAATCAGTCGCGACGCTTAGTCGCATCCCTCCTTGTGAGGACCCGCCTTCTCCTCTCATCCATTCAGGCGGGTCCTCTTCTTTTTTGCCCAAAATAGCCCGCAGAAACAAAAAGACCCGCCTGAGCGGGTCTCGTTTTGCCTGGTGTCGGAGGGGGGACTTGAACCCCCACGCCCGTAATGTGGGCACTAGCACCTCAAGCTAGCGCGTCTGCCATTCCGCCACTCCGACTTTTCAAATAGCCCTGATGTTTAACGAACCGACCCCGTGGGGAAGGAAATCATCAGGAGAAGCAAGGATACCATGAACACGACCGCAAAGATAACCGTCATTCGGTCAAGATTGCGCTCGACGATACTCGATCCGGTGTCAGTGCCGTAAATGCTGCCGGCAATGACTTCGGAAACGCCCGTGCCCTTGCCCGAATGCATAAGCACGAAGATGACAAGGCCGATTGCCGAAATCGCCCAGAGAACCAAGACGACATACATAAACGGCGCCGAGTGCATCACATTGAGTATTGCGTCCACGAAATGCCTTTCCTTCTTACCATCGTGACGCGCGCTACGCGTCACAGGTTAGTCATTCTAACAGTTCCTACGCGCGGGTCAACAGTGAATTTCCCGTCCACTGCTCGGGTTTTTCAAGACCGAGCAAGTCGATGAGCGTGGGGGCAACGTCGGCCAAGCGTGCATCATCCCCGTCGACAAGGCCGAGCGATGCATCATTGCAGACAAGCACGAACGGCACGCGCGCCGTCGTGTGAGCCGTGAACGGGTTCTCTCCATCGTCGGCGAGCATCTTATCGGCATTGCCGTGGTCGGCCGTGATGAGCGCGGCGCCGCCCTTGGCGAGAATCGCCTCGACCACATGGGAAAGACCATGATCGACCGCCTCGACAGCGGCCGTGGCAGCCTCGATCACACCCGTGTGTCCAACCATGTCGCAGTTGGCATAATTCACGATGTAGACATCGGCCACATCATCGTTAATCGCCTGCTCGAGTGCCTCGGTGACGAGCGGCTCGGACATCTCGGGCTGCAAATCATAGGTCGCGACCTTGGGGCTTGCGATGAGCTTGCGCTCCTCGTTTTTCTTGGGTTGCTCAACACCGCCGTTGAAGAAGAACGTGACATGCGCGTACTTCTCGGTCTCGGCAATATGGAACTGACGTAGACCCTGATCCGCAAGTAAATCGGCCAGCGTGTTCTCCGGGAAGGCTTTGGGAAAAGCAATGGGCGCATCGATGGTCGGATCGTACTCCGTCAGGCAAACGAAGTTGACATCCGGCACATTGGGACGCGGAAAACCATCGAATTCCTTATCCACGAAGGCTCGTGTGAGCTCACGGGCACGGTCGGGCCTGAAGTTGAAGAAGATCATCGTGTCGCCATCATTGACACCGCGATGGTTGAGAACCGTCGGGATGACGAACTCATCGGTAATGTCCACCTTGTAGGATGCCTCGACGGCACCTACTGGGCGATTTCGCGCGAAGCCCTTGCCTGCGCCGAGGGCAATCGCATTCCAAGCCTGTTGTACGCGATCCCAGCGCTTGTCACGATCCATCGCGTAGTAACGACCCGATATGGTCGCAATCTCGGCCTGAGCGCCACCGTAATCATTGAAGATATGGTCGCAGAAATCGACGATACGTTGAACATAGCCCGCGCCGCTCTTGGGATCGACATCACGACCATCGAGAAAAGCATGGATGCGGATATCGCGAGCGCCGCGCTTGGCTGCCATTTCGATGAGCGCCTCGAGATGCTCGATATTGCTATGCACGCCGCCATCAGAGAGCAGACCCAGAAGGTGAATGGGACGATTCGCGTTAATGGCCGCATCCATCGCCTCGATGAGAATCTCGTTCTCTTCGATGCTGCCGTTCTCGCATGCATCGTTAATGCGCGTAAGCTCCTGGTGCACGACGCGTCCCGCGCCCATGTTCAAATGTCCGACCTCGGAATTGCCCATCTGGCCATCGGGAAGGCCAACGTCACGCCCCGACGCTCCGAGTGTCGTATGAGGACGCTGCGCCCACAGCTCGTCAAAGTAGGGCTTGGATGCAAGCGAAATGGCGTTTCCCGGACCGTCCTCGGCCAGACCAAAGCCATCCATAATCACCAATAGGACCGGTTTCATATCTCAGATGCTCCTCTAACGAATCGGGGCAATCACAGATCGCCCCGGTAGAACAGTTCTTTTGTCGCGCGCAGACTACTTTGCCTTGAGCGCCATCTCGACGAGCGTCGAAAACGCCTTGGCATCGAGCGAGGCTCCGCCAATGAGACCTCCGTCGACATCGGGTTGCGGCAGGAAAAGCTCGGCATTGCCCGTATTCATCGAGCCACCATAGAGAATGCGCATCTTGCTCGCCGCGTCCGCACCCGCAAAGTCGGCAACGACGCCACGAATGTGCGCGCATGCCTCCTGCGCCTGCTCGGGCGTGGCAGCACGGCCCGTACCGATTGCCCAGATGGGCTCGTAGGCGATGACCGACTTGGCGATGTCCTCTTCGCCAATGCCCTTCCAGCCAAGTCGTACTTGCTCGCCGATGAAGGCCAGCGTATCGCCCGCATCACGCACATCAAGGTTCTCGCCACAGCACATGATGGGATGAAGCCCCTGGGCAAGCAGTGCCTTGATCTTCCTGTTGACCGTCTCGTCGGTCTCGCCAAAGTACTCGCGGCGCTCCGAATGCCCGACAATGCAGTATTCGCAGGTAAGCTCTTTGAGCATGGAGACCGAAATGGCGCCGGTATAGGCTCCGTCGGGCTCCCAGTACACGTCCTGGGCACCAAGCTTGATGCTCGAGTGGTCAAAGGCGAGAACGTTGAAGACTGACTTGAGGTCGGTGAAGGGAGGGCAGATGACCACTTCGACTGCCTCCCAAGCCTTGTCAGACTCAAACGAGATCTGCTGCGAGAGCGTCACGGCCTCGACCGTCGTCTTGTTCATCTTCCAGTTACCCGCAATCATCGGCATGCGGGCGCCGGTATCTTGCATTGCGCCAAACATACGCTGCTCCTCGTCTCGTCGTCTTACGCTTCTTTGTCCATCAACGCCATGACACCCGGAAGCTCCTTGCCTTCGAGCAGACGCATCGAGGCACCACCGCCAGTCGAAATGAACGTGACCTGATCGGCCAGATCAAACTTCTTGATAGCCGCGACCGAATCGCCACCGCCGATGATGCTCGTCGCATCGGATGCGGCCACGGCCTCGGCAACGCAACGGGTCCCGAGCTCGAAGGACGGAAACTCGAAAACGCCCATGGGACCGTTCCAGAAGACGGTGCCGGCCTCGCGAATGAGCTCGCGATACATACGGCCTGTCTTGGGGCCGATATCGAGACCCATCATGTCATCGGGAATGACGTCGACATCGACGGCCTCGGTATAGGCAAGGTCGGAGAACTGGTCGGCCATCTTGACATCAACGGGTATGACAAGATTGACGTTTTTCTCCTTGGCGGTCTCGAGCATCTGGCGAGCCGTGTCGACCATGTCGGCTTCCATCTTGGACTGGCCAACCGAATACCCCTGAGCTGCCAGGAAGGTGAACATCATGGCGCCGCCGATGAGTATGGTATCGGCGATGTCCATGAGGTTGCTGATGATGCCAATCTTGTCCGACACCTTCGAGCCGCCCAGAATGGCAACGAAGGGACGCTTGGGATTCTCGAGCATCGAGGTGAGCGTCTCGACCTCCTTGGCGAGCAAAAGACCGCTCACGGCCGGAACGAACTCCGGCACGCCACTGATGGAAGCATGAGCGCGATGCGCTGCGCCAAAGGCGTCGTTGACGTATATATCGCAGAGCGAGGCAAGGCGATGCACGAACTGCAGGTCACAGGATTTCTCGCCATCGTCAAAGCGCAGGTTCTCGAGCATCATGATCTGGCCGTCCTTGAGCGCGAGCGAAGCCGAGAGGGCATCCTCACCGGCGATCTTCTCGCCACCGATGACCGAAACGGGACGACCAAGCAACTGAATGAGGCGCATGGCCACGGGCATCATCGAGAATTGACTCTCGAAATGATCTCCCTTGGGACGGCCCAGATGGCTTGCGATAATGACGCGAGCATCATGGTCGAGGAGGTAACGGATGGTCGGCAACGCCTCGCGGATTCGCGTATCATCCACGACGGTACCTTCATACAACGGACAGTTGAAGTCCACGCGTACTAGTACGCGCTTGTGGGCTACGTCGACGTCCTTGATGGTCTTCTTGGAATACATGCTTCTCCCCTGTTCTGTGAGATGTATCCGCCAACTTGGCCTTGCTTATTCGCCTTCCGGTGCACCCTCGGCACCTGAATCCTGCGTTACCTCGACAATTGCGTAGGGCAACGGCTGTGGAGCTGGATTGATTTTGGGATGGACGCTCTCATACAGCTTGTCGAACCATGTGGACCATGCGGTCTTACCGGAAATCTCCTGGCCATCGTCCGTTGTGATGGTCGAGACCTCGTTTTGGAGCTTGAGCTGCTTGAGCTGTTCGCGAATCTCTTCGCGATACTCATCGAGGTCCTTGTAGCCCTGCCTCTGCAGGACGCTCTCGAAGACGCCCTCCATGAGCCTCGACTCGACATAGGAACGCTGCTGCTCGACGTATGCGTCAACGTCCTCATCGCTCACCTCGAGCTTGCGGTCCTTGATTTCCTTCTCGATGAGCTGGCTGCGGATGATCTGCTCGATGACGTACTCGCGCATTTCCTCGGCAGTGCCCTCGGTCTGGTCTTCGTCGGTCTGGCCAGCAGCTGCTGCCGCCTGCGCGGCCGCCTTCTCGACTGCCGTCTGCATGGAGCCATTTGCGCCCGTATCGTACTCGCGGCCCTTGACGAACTCGGCCCAGGCCGCGTCATCCTCGAGCTCGTAGTACGTCCGCATGTTTTCAATGGTACTCGTGACTGTTTCCTCGGTGACCGATCCACCGTCGTAGGTTGCCGCAATGGGCTCACCGCATGCAGTCAGGCACGCGCAGGCAAAAAGCGTCACACCGATGGTAACGAGTGCCAGACGAACGCGCTTTAGCAAGGTCATGTGGTCCTCCTGGTCGAGAAATCATCTGCTGAGAAAGGTACCATAAAACGCGCGCCTTGGCATTCATCGCAATTTGGTGCTTTCGCGTGCATACGCCAGCGTATGCGCTACACTGTATGCCCGTGTACGACTACAGGAGGCACGATGAGCGACGAGCAAACGCAAGCACCATCAGACGGACAGGCGAAGGCCAGCCCCTCGCCCGAGGAGTCCGAGCAAGATTCCCAAAAGGTGCAGATTCCCGAGAATATGAGCTATGCAGAGTATCTCAAGCTCATCAATCCGGATAAGAGCGATGCGGAAATCGCCAAGATGATCCGCAAGGAGAATCGTTACACCTGGCTTGGGCGTTTCCAGATTCTCGCGTTTCTCGTCATCATCATCCTCATCATTGCCCTCATCGTCACCAACAACTAGGAGGTAGCTTGAAGCAGCGCGTCTCGAGGAGGAACAGACGCACAGCATCAACACAGGCACGATCAACCAGAGACTTGACGGTTCTCGCCATCTCGCTCGTCATCTTCATCGGAGGCTCGACAAGCCTCGCCTGGGCATTGCACAGCCAACCCGGAGTCTCTGACGAACCAGCTCGCTCGCCATCACGACAATCCATCGAACAATCAGATCCCTATACCGGCGCCATCATGCCCGGCATAGCTCAAGACAACGCAAATGGCCCCGATACGGCGCAACAAATGCAGCAGCCTTCGCAAGCCGATGACGCGCGAAGCGAGGCACTTGACATCTCCGAAGGCACGGCAATCACTGATGCTGCACAAGATGCGCTGTCAACGCCGAACACGGCGATAGCGACTATCGGACAAGCACCCCAGACGGATACGCGGCAAGGATACGTCGTTCACCACACGGCATATCGAGAACAGCCGGTCTATCGCACGGTGCACCATCAGGCCTCTACCGCCCGAGAGGTCACGGTAGCAGGCAGAACGCATATCGAATGGACACGCTGTCCAGTTTGCGCTCAACGCCACTCGAGCCCCTATAACGAACGCATGCTCGATCACGTCACGCCGGTGCCCTGCGTCGCATGCGGCGGCAGACATGAGGTGGATTACGACGAGACCGTGTATGAATAGAAGACACGTCATTCCGACCGGAGGGGCCGCAAGGCCCCGAAGCGGAGGAATCCCTCCCATTGCGACGAAAGATCGAGATTGCCCGCCTCAGCGCCTGCGGTGCTTGCCGGAGTTCTTGCGTGTGCCCATAGTCGACCCGCGACGCGAGGTCGCCTTGAGACGCGCGAGCGCATCGTCTTCGTCGGTGCTCTCGACCTTGGCACGCAAGCTCACCGCCTGATCGCGCAGATGGGCCGCCGTCTCAAAGTCAAGGGCTTCGGAGGCCTCGGCCATCTGCTCCTCAAGCGAGTCAATCATGCGCAGCACCTCGTCACGTCCGAGCAGCGCGATGTCATCGGCAAGCGCCTTGCTCGTCGAAATCTCCTGGGCGCTCTTGCCCTCGGAGAGCTCATCCATGATGGATGAGATGGCCTTGCGGATGGTCTTGGGCTCGATGCCGTGCTCCTCGTTGTAAGCCATCTGGATATGACGCCTACGAGCCGTCTCGTCGATGGCGATGCGCATCGAATCCGTCACGTTGTCCGCATACATGATGACACGGCCGCTTACGTTACGTGCGGCACGGCCAATGGTCTGGATGAGGCTTCGCTTATTGCGCAGGAAGCCCTCCTTGTCCGCATCGAGAATCGCGATGAGGCTCACCTCGGGTAGGTCGAGACCCTCACGCAGGAGGTTGATGCCAACGAGCACGTCGAAGCCGCCCATGCGCAGCTCGCGCAGAATTTCGACACGCTCGACCGTACCGATGTCACTGTGCAGGTAGTTTGCCTTCACGCCCTGGTCAAGCAGAAAGTCCGTAAGCTCTTCGGCCATTTTCTTGGTGAGCGTGGTCACGAGCACGCGCTCGTCACGTGCAACGACATCCTGGATTTCTGCCAGCAGGTCATCGACCTGTGCCTTTGTGGGACGCAGAACGATCTCCGGATCGAGCAGGCCCGTCGGACGAATGATTTGCTCGACGGTCTGCTCGCTTACGCGTTCCTCGTAATCGCCTGGCGTGGCCGAAATGAAGATGAACTGCGGAATGCGCTGCTCGAACTCATCGTATCGCAGTGGACGGTTATCGAGCGCACTTGGCAGACGAAAGCCATGCTCGACGAGCGTGACCTTGCGACTGCGATCGCCCTCGTGCATGCCGCGCACCTGCGGCACCGTTACGTGGCTCTCGTCGATGAAGGTCAAAAAGTCGCTGCCACCAAAGTAATCGAGCAACGTGTAGGGCGGCTCGCCTGCTTCGCGCCCGTCGAGATGACGCGAATAATTCTCGATGCCCGTACAAAAACCCATGGTCTCGAGCATCTCGAGGTCATACGAGGTACGCTGCTCGAGGCGCTGCGCTTCCAGCAGCTTGCCGTTCTTCTTGAGATCCTCCAAGCGCTCGCGCAACTCATCGGAAATGGATACGAGAGCTTTCTCGACGCTGGGACGATTCGTCACGTAATGCGATGCAGGCCAAATGGGCGTCGAAGCATAGCTCATGACCTCCTCGCCCGTGATGCGGTTGATCTCGACAATCTCCTCGACTTCGTCACCGAAGAACTCGAAGTGCAGCAGGTTATCCATGTAAGGTGGAAACACGTCGACGCTATCGCCGCGCACTCTGAACGAGCCGCGTTCAAGCTCGTAATCGTTGCGATCATATTGCATGTCGATAAGCCGATAGATGAACTCGTCACGGTCGAGCGGCACCTCGCGGTCTACGAAGACCGCCATCTCGGCGTAGTTCTCCGGGGACCCGATGCCGTAGATGCAACTTACGGACGCGACGACAATGACATCCTTGCGCGTGAGCAACGCCGAAGTTGCCGCATGGCGCATCTTCTCGACTTCCTCGTTGACCGACGAATCCTTCTCGATGTAGGTATCGGTCTGCGGAACGTATGCTTCCGGTTGGTAGTAGTCGTAGTAACTCACAAAGTAGTTCACGGCATTGTTGGGGAAAAACTCCTTGAGCTCGCTTGCGAGCTGGGCTGCCAGTGTTTTGTTGGGTGCGAGAACGAGCGTGGGCATCTGCAAGCGTTCGATGGTCTTGGCCATCGTGAAGGTCTTGCCCGAACCGGTGACGCCCAGTAGCGTCTGATAGCGCATGCCATTTTGTATACCGCTGGTAAGACGCTCGACCGCCTGTGGCTGATCGCCCGAGAGCTCGTAGGGCGCGACGCACTTGAAGGGATTGCCCCGCTCGCGCCGACCGTTAATCTGTGCACTCTGCGCGCTGTCCACGTCTAGCTCTCCTGCTTCTCGAGCATCTCCATACGCTCATCGTACCAAGCATCAGCCCAATTACCGAGTTCTTCAATCGAACATATGTTCTCACATATCGTATCGGCAATCAAGGCACGCTCGGCATCGGTTGCCTGCACACGCATGCGGGCCAGCACGTCGGATGCGTCCATGCCGCGCGTAACGGCACGAGCAAGACGCAGCTCGCTTGGTGCCGACACGGCAATAACCTCGTCGGCGAGCTGGGCAAACTCGGGCACCTCAGTAAGGAGCTGCACTTCGATGACGAGAATCTTGGCACTCGTGCGTGGCACGCATTCGACATTGAGAATGTAATTGGTGGCCGCTTCGGTGATGTAGGGAAACGAGATGGCATTGAGATCACGCGTGGCTTCTTCGTCAGCAAACGCCAGCCGTGCCAAACGCGACGGAACAACAGCTCCATCCTCATCAAGGATCTCCTCCCCAAACCGTTCCGCGAGCTCGTCAATGAGCATGGTGTTGCTGGAGATGAGTCTGCGATTTATTTCGTCAAGATCGATGGAAACGGCTCCGAGCTCGCACAGCAACTCGACGAGCTTCGACTTTCCCGACCCGATACCGCCTGTCACCATGACCGTGTACATGACGCTTCTACCTCCACGGATCGGCTTCGGGCTCTTCGTACGAGCTACGCGCGAGCATGTCCATGTAATCGGAGTACGGGTCATACCCGTCATCATCTTCGTTTTCCGAGCGCATGCCGGCACGCAAGGCGGTATCGATATCGTGCTTCTGACGCTGCTGCGCCCGAAGCGCCGCCGCACGCCCTGCTGCCGACATATGCTCGAAGTCCGCCACGACACTCATCTTTCCGGCGCTGCTATCCGGTAACGATTCCGCCGCCGAGAACAAGATCGTCCGAATACAGGACAAGAGGCTGGCCTGGACGTACGCCGCCCACGCGCTCGCTGAATGCGACAACGACTCCTTCGTCGTTGCAGATGACGTGAGCAGGCACGGGTTTGCGATCGTATGCTATGCGGACACGGCACGAGCGCTTGCCCTGCGGGGGCTCAATCGAGGTCCAGCACACATCGCGCAGCAGGCACATCTCGGTGCCGGCCACGGCGCGAGTTGCGGCATACACACGATGGCTCGCAACATCCTTGTAGACGGCGAAGAGCTCCTCCTCTTCCATGATGGGCGCTGAGCTTGCATCGTCTTCTTCGTTCACCTCGTGCGTGATGGTGTAACGGCCCAGGCTCTGGTCTGGAGCAAAGCGGTACTGTCCCTCGTAGCTATCGATGATGGAGTTATCACCCAAGTAGACGATATCGCCCGCATCACGCTCCAGGCCGCCTTCGCCTTCGAGCCATGCGACGAATCCCTCATCATCGTAGAAACAGGGCTCGCCCTGTCCATCGTTGACAGGAGCGATGCGCATGAGGCCGGCCTGCATCGCCATGCGTCTGACGACGCCCTTGTGCAAATCCGCCAAAGGAAAGACAAGCCGCGCAAGTTGATCCTGCGTGAGCGTGTAGAGCAAGAAGGTCTGATCCTTGGAAACGTCAAGGGGCTTGCGCAGCTGGTAAGACAGCAGTTGGAAGCCCGCCTCATCTTGCGTGATGCGGGCGTAATGCCCCGTTGCAACTTGCTCGCAGCCAAAGGCAGCGGCCTGCTCGAAAAGCGCGTTCATCTTGAGCTCGCACGTGCAGACAGTGCAGGGATTGGGAAAGCGGCCCTGCTCGAACTCGCGCGTAGTGTAATCCTTGACCATGCGAGCGAACTCGTCGCGCATGTCAATGACATGATGCTCGATGCCGAGCTTCTGAGCGCAGCTCTGCGCGCGCTCGATTGCGGCAGCCCGCTGCGGGCTGTCATGAAAGCGAAGCGTGACGCCCACCACCTCGTGAGCGTCACGCTTCAAAATCCAGGCGGCAACAGACGAATCTATGCCACCGCTCATGCCAAGAAGAATCTTAGACAAGCTTTGCCTTTTCTACTCTTCCGTGGGCTCTTCGGTCACGACTTCCTCGGCCACAACCTCTTCGACCTCACCGGCAGGCTCGTCATCGGACTCGGGCTTCTCGAGCTCTGCGACCTCGATCTCGACGCCGAGCGTCTCGGCGGCGGCCTTCATCGACAGGGAGATGCGGCGACGGTCCATGTCGATGTCCATGACCTTGACCTGGACGGGATCGCCCACGTTGGAGACCTGACTCGGGACGTCGACGTGACGGGATGCCATCTCGGAGATGTGCACCAGACCCTCGATGCTGTCACCCAGCTCGACAAATGCGCCGAACGGTACGAGCTTGGTAACCGTACCCTCGACGATGGAGCCGACGGGATAGTTCTTGACGAGCGTGCGCCACGGATCCTCGGTGGTCTGCTTGAGACCGAGCGAGATGCGCTCGCGGCTCATGTCGACATCGAGAACCTCGACCTCGACCTCCTGGCCGACCTTGACGACCTCGGAGGGATGATTGACGTGACTCCAGGAGAGCTCGGAGATGTGGACCAGGCCGTCGATGCCGCCCAGGTCAACGAAGGCACCGAAGTCAACGATGCTGGAGACGACGCCCTTGAGGTGCATACCCTTGGCGAGCTTGGCCAGAACCTCGGCACGCTCGGCCTTGCGGCCCTCTTCGAGGACAACGCGACGGGAAAGCACGACGTTGTTGCGGTTGCGATCCATCTCGATGACGCGAGCCTCGAGGGTGGAGTGGATGTACGTGGAAAGATCCTTCACGCGGCGCAGGTCGACGAGAGATGCCGGCAGGAAGCCACGCAGGCCGATGTCGAGAATGAGACCGCCCTTGACGACCTCGATGACCTCGCCCTCGACGTTCTCGCCGTTGTTGAACTTCTCCTCGACGCTGATCCAGGCACGCTCGTACTCAGCGCGCTTCTTGGAGAGGATGAGACGACCGTCCTTGTCCTCCTTCTGAAGCACGAGAGCCTCGATCTGATCGCCCAGGTTGACGACCTCGGACGGGTCGACATCGCGGCGAATGGAAAGCTCGCGCACGGGAATGACGCCCTCGGACTTGAAGCCGATGTCGAGCAGGACCTCATCACGGTCGAGCTTCACGATAGTGCCGGTGACCAGGTCACCTTCCTCGAAAGGATTAATCGTGCCATCGATCAGGGCATTCATCTCGTCATCGGAGATCTCGGTTGCATCGATGACGGTAGGATTCTTGATTACGCTCAAGAGGACCCCTTCCTTCGGGGCCCGCGAATAATTCGTAACGAACGTTTTTACTCGGGGCCAACAAAAACATCACGGTGCGGCCTATTCCGCACGCAAAGATGTATTGTACCCCATATACCCCTATTTCAAGCAATGACTTTGTAACAATTGCACCGCTTCATACAACGATGTATGTATTTTGAGATGTAACAAATTTTCAGTTGAAATACCCCCGCAATTTGAGAGAAAATACCCAAGTTCAAGTATATGTATGAACACGCTACCTAAACGCAGCTTAGACAACACACGGGGGAGCACACATGCGTTGCGCCAAATGCGGCTTCAGCAATATTCACGGAGCAAAGTTCTGCTCGGAGTGCGGGTCACCACTCCAGATGCCTGGTGCCGATAGACCCAATCGAAGTGCGAACCGCAAGGTCATCAAGCTCCCATCCGACATGAGCAACGAGCCCACGACGCCCATCGAGCGCCCCTGGGAGGTCCGTGTGCCCAAGCGCGATGGCGCAACCCCCACAACCCCGGGCTCTGCAAGCGCACCAGGAGCAGCTGCAAGCTCCGATAAGACTCCCACGCCGCGTCGCAGAACAGGCGCCGCGGCTACCACGGGCAAGATTCCCGTCATCAAGCGTCCCACAAGCGAATCCAGCAGGGTTCCAGACGAAGACCGCGCGGCCACTCGCACGGCCAGGACCACCACCACCAGCACGGGAGCACGGTCGGCAGGAAGCGCCACCACTCCGATTCTCATCGACGACTTCGCAGCAGAGCCAGCACCCACGCGATCCGCTGGCACTACGGGCGATATTCCCGGTTCTCGGACACGCCGCAGCGTGCGCCATGACACAACGCGTACAACTCGCAACACGACGGGCGACAGGAAGAGGTTCGTCATCATTCTCATCGCGTTGCTCGTCATCTGCTGCCTCGTGGCGTTTGGCGTTTTCCTCGCAAACTCTGGTAGCAAAAGCAAGACGGTGAGCTTCGATACCGACGGCGGCACCGTTATTGGCAACCAATACATCCTCGAAAACGGCAAGCTCGAGCGTCCGGCTAATCCCACGCGCCCCGGTTATACCTTTGATGGCTGGTACCTCGATGCCAACTACAATGAGGAAACCAGCTTCCCGATCGACGTCACGCAAGACATGACGCTTTATGCCAAGTGGAAGCAAGAGAGCAGCTCCAGCGCACTTCCGGGCTCTATCTCAACGACTACGCCGGGCACGACAACGCCTGGCTCCGACACCACCACACCCGGTGCCACGACCGGTAACTCGACGGGCTCCAGCACGGGTTCGACCAGCTCGACATCAACGGGAGGCAATTCCGGTAGTTCGGGAAGCAGTTCCGGCGCTGCCACTTCCGGCGGTTCGGGCGGTGCCAGCTCGGGCGGCAATACCGGAGGCAACACCGGTGGCTCGAGCGGCGGTACCTCGGGCGGCAACACCCCGAGTGGTGGCAACACCGGCGGCGATAACCTGAATGGCCCCGGCGTGAGCAATGGTGCCGTCAACATCGCCATGGTCGCCTCCAACGGCCGTACGCTCACGGGCACGGTAAACCTGCATGATGGTTACGTCATTCCCAACTCGAGCGAGAAGGCCTACAGCATCGACGAGCTTCGCGCACTCGGCCTCAACGATGCCGAGCTCTGCATCGCGCGCAACGAGCCGTACGCGCGTCAGGGTTACAGCTTCAGGAACCCCAACCTGCAGGCGTACTTCAACGCACGCAGCTGGTACCACAATACGGGCTGGCGCGGCCAGCTTCCCGCTGATAGCGCAGGCTACATTACCGCACATAACCTGCTTGCACTTGCCGAGCAGACACCGGGTGCCTCCCAGTGGCTGCACCTGCGCATGAGGTAACCTGTACGCGAAGCGGAGGATGATGCACGCCGGAGCTCCGAAACCCAGTCGCTCCGGTCGCGCCCCATCCTCCGCTTTCAAATAAGCGTGTGCGTACTAATGTGCAATCGCCCAGTTGGGGCCCATCTGCACATCGGCAATAAGCGGAACCTTGAGCTCGACCACGTTATTCATGACTTCGGCGACGAGCGCAGCCATCGTATCTGCCTCTTCGTTCGGGCACTCGAAATCGAGTTCGTCGTGCACCTGGAGCACCATACGTGCATGCAGGCCCTCTTCGCGACGACGCTTGTTCACCTGAATCATCGCAAGCTTGATGATGTCTGCTGCCGTGCCCTGCATGGGATGGTTCATTGCCGTACGCTCGCCAAAATGACGCAGGTTCACATTCGTGCTGCGCAGCTCGGGGATATGACGCTTGCGACCAAACATAGTCGTTGCGTATCCGTCCTTATGCGCCTGAGCGACGACATCATCGAGATAAGCACGGACCTTGGGATACGCATCGTAGTAGCGGTCGATCATCTCCTGCGCTTCGGTCATGGGAATGTGCAGCGTCTGGCCGAGACCAAACGCCTGTTGCCCATAGACGATGCCGAAGTTGACTGCCTTGGCGCGAGAGCGCATATCAGGCGTTACCTCGTCAACCGACACGCCAAAGACATCGGAAGCCGTATGGGCATGGAAGTCCTCGCCACTCAAGAATGCGTCGATGAGTCCCTCATCACCCGAAAGATGCGCGAGTAGCCTGAGTTCGATTTGCGAGTAGTCGGCCGACAGGAACACACCATCGGGAGGGGCGACAAAGGCCTCGCGGATGCGACGACCGAGCTCGGTGCGCACGGGAATATTCTGCAAGTTGGGATCGGACGAGGAGAGCCTGCCCGTCGTCGTGACCGTCTGATTGAAGCTCGTGTGGATGCGTCCGTCGGCACGATCGACGAGCGTCGGCAGAGTGTCCAGATACGTCGAACGCAACTTGGTAAGTTCGCGATACTCAACGACCTTATCGGGCAGGGGGTGATCATCACGCAGCTTTTCGAGCACAGTGGCGTTCGTTGACCAACCTGTACGATTCTTCTTTGACTTCTTCGTATCGAGCCCGAGCACCTCGAACAGGATATGTCCGAGCTGCTTGGGCGAGTCGATGTTGAAGTCCTCCCCGGCCAGTTCGATGATTTCAGCGCGTAGCTCTTCGATATGTCCGGAAATCTCCGAGGAGATTTTCTTGAGCACATTCGTGTCGAGACCCGTGCCGAAGCGCTCCATCGAGAGCAACACGGGCATGAGCTTGAGCTCGATATCGCAGTACAGGTTCCAGGAGTCATCCTCTTTGAGCTTGGTTGTAAGCACGTCCACCAGGCTCTCGGCAACGGCAGCCTCAAACTGACCATCACTCGGAGCGTTCTGGCCCGTCGGCTTGACCAAATCCAAGTATTTCTCGGCAAGCTCGCTCGTCAGGTAGCTTCCGTTCGAATCGAGCAGGTATGCCGCAAGGCTGCAGTCAAAAAGACTGGCCGAGAATATCGTGTCGAGTTCCCGGGCGGGATGGCCCGGCGCAAACACGCCCCGCAGCATGCGCTTGATGTCGATGCCCACAAGCGTGCCCTCGGCGAGGATATGCCCGATGAGAGGTGCGGCAAGCTCGATCGTCGTCTCGGCGAGCCCCGCACCATCAGAGAAGACGACGGTGGGTTCCTGCGCAAAGAGCGACTGCTCGATGGGCTCGTCGAGCGCAACGGCAACTCGGCGCCCCGCCTTCACCGCCGCTTTGACGAAGGACTCGGCATTTTGGGATACGTGATAGCTAAGCTTGACCTTGGGCTGCGGCATGGCGGCGGCAGTCGACGCGTCATCGCCCAGCAAGGAAAGCACCACGCGCAGATGGCGATTGAAATGCAACGCTCCAAAGGCCTCGCTTACCTCCTGCGCGGAATAACTCGGAAAGTGAACATCGTCAAGTGAAAGCTCGACAGGCGCATCACGCCTGATCGTGGCAACGGCACGGCTAATGCGCGCGTCCTCGGCGTGCTCGCGAATGCGCTCCCCCATCTTTCCCTTGATGTCATCGGCATGCTCAAGCACGTCATCGAGGGAGCCCCATTGGACTAGCAGCTTGGCAGCGGTCTTTTCGCCCACGCCGGGCACGCCGGGTATGTTGTCACTCGAATCACCCTTGAGACCCAGGAAATCGGGCACGAGGCTCGGAGGGATACCGTAGCGCTCCACGACCTTTTCGGGCGTGTAGATAACGACATCGGACATGCCCTTGCGAGTCGTCACGATGCTCGTGGTGTCACTCGCGAGCTGGTAGGCATCCTTGTCGCCCGTGATAAGAAAGACACGGTCGCCATTCGCCTCGCCGCGCGCAGCCATAGTGCCCAAGATGTCATCGCCCTCATACCCATCCATCGCGATGCAGGGGATGTTCATCGCCTCGAGCAAGCCTTGAATCATGGGAAACTGCACGGCGAGGTCTTCGTCCATGGGGGGACGCTGTGCCTTGTATCCCGCGAGCAGCTTCATTCGCCAATCGGGACGATGCACATCCCAGGCGCAGATGATGGCATCCGGATGGTAGTCCTCGATCATCTTCAGGAGCATCTGCATGAATCCGAAAACGGCATTGGTCGGTGCGCCATCAGGTGTGTTCATGGGAGTTTGCACGGCATGGAACGCGCGATGGAGCAGGGAGTTTCCGTCGATGACAGCAATGAGTCGTTGAGACATGGCCAGCCTTTCGGGCGGTATGGGCAAATAGTGTTCCCATAGTACCGCGAACTCGGTGCGATGCGGCCCAGTTTCATGCAGTATCATGAGATGGAAATGGTAAGCGAAGCCGTACATAACGTCATGGTCGCCAACAAGCGCGCCAACACGAAACCCGAGCTTGTCGTGCGCAAGATGCTACGTGAGATGGGTTGGCCCGGATATCGCTGCGATTGGAAGAAGTGCGCAGGGCATCCCGACATCGCGTACCCGGGCAGGAAACTCGCTTTGTTCATTAATGGGTGTTTTTGGCACGCGCATGAGGGATGCAAGTACGCAAGCAAGCCCAAGAGCAACGTGGAGTTCTGGGAGCAGAAGTTCGCGCGCAACAAGGCGCGAGACAAGCGCGTCAAAGAACAACTCGAAAGCGAAGGCTGGCATGTCATCGTCATCTGGGAATGCGAGCTCAAGAAGGACCGTATCGAAGAGACTCGTCAACGCTTGCACGACGAAATCGAATACGCCTTCGTAGACGTATAGGGCAAAACCAGACAATAATCGCCGGGGCACTTTTGTCCTAAACAACCTCTTAGGGTGGCCCCATGTGGTGGGCATCCTGAGCAGACTCGGCAGAAGCACGATGCGGGTTTAGCGAAAGATGTCTGAGCGCACGACCTGTGTGCGCGAGTTCTTTCGCGGCATTGTGCGGATGTCGAGTCGGGTGCGAAGGCAAGCCCGCCGTATGGGGGCACCCGCCTACTCCCACATGTAGCCGACGCCACGGACCGTGCGCAGATGCGCCGCAAGATCATTACCGAGCTTGGAGCGCACACGTCGCACATGCACATCGACCGTACGCGAACCCCCGAAATAATCGAAGCCCCAGACACGCGAAAGCAATGCATCACGCGAGTACACGTGCCCCGCATGCGTTACCAGAAACGCAAGCAACGCATACTCGAGATAGGTAAAGTCAACGGGATTGCCATCGACAAGAACCTGATAGGTCGAGAGATTGATAACCATCGAATCGATTGCGATGAAATCGGAATTGGCCGTCTCCTCCCCTGGCCACAGAAGATGTCGCATGCGAATGAGCAGCTCGTCGTCGGGGGCGTTCGAAAGGGCAAAATCGGCACGAATATGCGCAGGCAGACGCAAAAGATTGAGTGCATCGGCTTCCACCATGAGAAGCAGCCCCACATTATCGGCAAGTCGCAACTTCTGCTCGAGCGCGGCAATGCCATCGGAGCGCATATCCGTGAGAGAGCACACGACAAGATCGGTGGGCGGAAGCGAGGAGCTGGCGGTAGCGGCGGAACAAAGCTCAAAGTCGGCATCAAGCTCTGCCGTCAGACGCGCAATGCGTCCATGCGTCTGCATACCCTCCTGTATGTATAGCACGCGTTTACGATGCATGACACAGCACCTAGTCGCTTTCTACAGAATCGGGAAATGCCGATCGAGTTCCCATTGCGTAACCTGGGAACGATACGAACGCCACTCTTCCTTCTTGTTCTCGACAATAAAACGATGCATCTCGTCACCGAGAATCTCGCGCATCAGCTCGGAATGCTCAAAGAGCTCGATGGCTTCGTGCAAATCACCGGGCAGCATACGATAACCAGCGGCGAGTGCCTCTGCCTCGCTCATGGTTGAGAGATCGTCGGTGAGGGGCGGCTCGAGTTCGAGCTCGTCTTCGATACCGCGCAAACCCGCGCCCAGGAGCACCGCGAACACGAGATAGGGATTGCATGCCGGATCGGGGCTACGGTACTCGAAGCGAGCAGAATTAGCCTTGCCGGGCTTATAAAGCGGCACACGCACGAGCGCGTTACGATTACGATTTGCCCAGGTCACGTAGAGAGGAGCCTCGAAACCGGGAATGAGACGCTTGTAGGAATTCACGTATTGGTTGGTGATGAGCGTCATCTCGGGTGCATATTTGAGCAGGCCTGCGATGTAATGCTTGGCCGTCTGCGACAGGCCGAAGCCGAGCGGATCGTTCTCGTCGAAGAAAGCGTTCTCGTCATCACGGAAAAGCGAGATGTGCACATGCATGCCGCTGCCATCGACATCGCGGATGGGTTTGGGCATGAAGCTCGCATGCACGCCATGCTTGAGGGCGACCTCCTTCACGACGAGACGATATGTCATGACCGCATCGGCCATGGAGAGCGCATCGCTATAACGCAGGTCGATTTCCTGCTGCGAAGGCGCGGCCTCGTGGTGGGAGTATTCGACGGGAATGCCCATCTGCTCAAGCGTCAAAATCGTGTCGCGGCGCAGATCAGAAGCCGTGTCATCAGCGGTCAGGTCGAAAAAGCCCGCGTAATCGATGGGGTCGGGCTCCGTGGAATTCTTGAAGTAGAAGTACTCGAGCTCGGGGCCAACGTTCATGGTGTAGCCCATGCGCGCGGCCTTGGTAAGCATGCAACGCAGCACGTAGCGCGGGTCGCCATCGAAGGGCTTGCGCTCGGGCGTGAGAATGTTGCAGAACATGCGTGCCACGCCATCGTCCTTGGGGCGCCAGGGCAGCACCTGGAACGTGCTCGCGTCGGGAAAGGCAATCATGTCGGACTCTGCGGCACGCGCGAAGCCCTCGATTGAACTGCCGTCAAAGCCCATGCCCTCGTCAAATGCGGTCTCGAGCTCGCTTGGCGTGATGGCAAAGGACTTCATCTGGCCCAGAACATCGGTGAACCACATGCGAATAAAGTGAATGTGCCGCTCCTGCACCGTTTTGAGAACATAGTCGCGATTTGCCTCGGCTGCGGCAGAACCAATCACGTCAAACTCGTCAGCACCTGTATCCGGCATTACCGCCTACTCCTCTTCTGACTGATGATGAGCATCATCGTCTTTGCGTTTTACACCCAGCGTGCGAAAGAAGCAGCTCGTGGCGCCCGTGTGGCAGGCAGGGCCCGCAGCATCGACCTTCACGAGGAGCGTATCTCCGTCGCAGTCATAATACAGCTCCTTGACCGCCTGAATGTTTCCGCTCGTTAAACCTTTGTTCCAGAGCTCCTGACGAGAGCGCGACCAAAACCAGGTGGTTCCCGTCTCTCGCGTAAGCTCGAAGGACTCGGCGTTCATCCAGGCAACCATGAGGACCTCGCCTGTATCGTATTGCTGCACGACGCACGGGATAAGGCCGTGCTCGTCAAAACGCAAATCGTCGATGCCCATTGATTGCCCTACTGTCCCTGCTTGGCGTACTTGGCCTCAGTCGCCTGCTTGGCGCCCTCCCACCAGTCACGATTGTTCTCATACCAGGCTATGGTGTCACGCAAGCCCTCGTCGAAGTTCGTGTGCTTGGGCTGCCAGCCGAGCTCGCGGCGCAGCTTCGTGGAATCGATGGCATAGCGGCGATCATGACCGGGACGATCCTTGACCCAGTCGAAGTCGTCGGCATCCTTGCCCATCTCCGCGAGGATGGCGCGCAGCACGTCACTGTTGTTCTTCTCGCCATCGGCACCGATGAGGTAGGTCTCGCCTATCTCGCCCTTGGTGAGGATGTCCCAAACCGCACTGGAATGATCCTCGGTGTGAATCCAATCGCGAACGTTGAGACCGTCACCGTAGAGCTTGGGACGGATACCACAGAGGATGTTCGTGATCTGACGTGGAATGAACTTCTCGATGTGCTGGCGCGGGCCGTAGTTGTTCGAGCAGTTGCTGATGGTCGCACGCACGCCATAGGTGCGCACCCAGGCGCGCACGAGCATGTCACTCGATGCCTTGGTCGAGCTATAGGGGCTGCTCGGATGATAGGGCGTCTCCTCGGTGAAGCGCGCGGGATCGTCGAGCGCGAGATCACCGTACACCTCGTCGGTCGAGATGTGATGGAAGCGCAGATCATGCTTGCGCGCCGCTTGCAAGAGCGTGAACGTGCCCTCGACGTTCGTTCTCAGAAAAGGCGTGGGGTCGAGGATGGAGTTGTCATTGTGGCTCTCGGCGGCAAAGTGCACGATCGCATCGGCATCCGCAGCGAGCTTATCGACGAGCTCTGCGTCGCAGATATCGCCATGCACGAAGGTCATGCGATCTTGTGGCAAACCCGCTATGTTATCCGGGTTACCCGCATAGGTAAGCGCATCAAGCACCGTGACGTGTACGCCAGGTTGATTGTCGATGACCCAATGCACGAAGTTGCTGCCGATAAAGCCGGCACCTCCCGTGACGATGACATTCTTGGGGGCAAACGTATCCGTCATGCTCTTGCTCCTTGCTAGTCGCGTTTGAACGCGGGATGGACCTGATCCTTGTCGCTCAGATTGATCTCGCAATCAATCTCGGGCCATTCGATGTCGAAGGCCGGATCGTCATATCGATAACCGCCCTCGTCGTTGGGATGGTACACGTCATCGCACTTGTAGCAGAACTCCGCTGTATCCGAGAGCACGAGGAAGCCATGAGCAAAGCCGCGCGGTACGAAGAACTGACGCTTGTTCTCGGCCGAGAGGATAACGCCCTCCCACTGGCCGTAGGTGGGGCTTCCCTCACGCAGGTCAACGCACACGTCGAAGACCTCGCCGCTCACGACGCGCACGAGCTTGCTTTGCGGATGCTCGATCTGGAAATGCAGGCCGCGCAGCACGCCCTTGGTGGACGAGCTCTGGTTGTCCTGCACGAATTCAACGTCGATACCACCCGCAACGAAATCGGGGCGCTTGTACGTTTCCATGAAGTAGCCGCGTGCATCACCATACGCTTTGACGTCGACGATGATGACGCCTTCGATGGACGTCTGCGTGAAAGTGAAATTGCCACTCGTTATTGTTTTCTCTTCTGCCATACGATCCTTCATTCTTAGCCCTAATCCGCCAGTTCCTCAAATCTGTCCATGTACGTCGCAAGCGCCTCTTGCCAAGGGCGCATCTCGTCGCCAACAGTCGCCGCAAGATGCGCGTTCTCGAGACTCGAGTACGCGGGACGATCTGCCGAGAGCGGGAAGCGCTCTTTGTACTCGGCGGAGCTCAACCCCTCCTTCTCACAGTCTATGCCAGCCGCATCCACGATGGCGCTAGCAAAGTCGAACCAGCTACATGTACCATTATTGGTACAGTGATACGTGCCATAATCATCGGTCGTCGCGATCTTGAGAATCTCGTAGGCAAGATCGTTGGCGCTTGTCGGGTTGCCCATCTGGTCGTTGACCACGGAAATCTTGCCGCTCTCGCGTGCAAGACGCAGCATCGTCTTCACGAAGTTCTTGCCGATGTAGCCATAGAGCCATGCCGTGCGCACGATGAAGCTCTTCTCGCATGCGGCCCGGGTGAGCACTTCGCCCTCCCATTTGGTCCGTCCGTAGGCGGAAATGGGTGCAACAGCATCGGTCTCGACACGCGGTACGGGATTGGTACCGGGAAAGACGTAATCGGTGGAAATATGAACGACCTTGCCACCACATGCTTGTGCGGCACGGGCGATGTTCTCGGCCCCCATCGCGTTGACGTGCAGGGCAGCTGCTTCGTTCTGCTCGCAGCCATCCACATTGGTGATTGCCGCACAGTTGATGGTGAGATCATAGGGGCCATGCTCGGCGTACCAAGCGTCAACGGCATCGGCATCGCTAATGTCGAGCACCTGGTAATCGATATAGTCAACCTCGGCATCTCTGTACTCTTCGGGAATGGGACCAATCTCGGCCTCCATCGTAGTCAGGCAGCGCCTCAGTTCGTTTCCGAGCTGGCCATGCTCGCCCGTGATCAGAATCTTCATCTGCTACTTACCGCCCTTTGCATAGAACTTGTTTTCGCTCACGCTCTTGAGGTACTTGCCGTAATTGCTTTTGCCGTACTTGGTTGCCGCCTCGATGAGCTGTTCGCGATCGATCCAACCGTTGCCATAGGCAATTTCCTCGACCACGCTCACCGGAATGCCCTGGGCTTGCTCGACCGTACGCACGAAGTTCGTCGCCTCGAACAGCGACTCCATCGTACCCGTGTCGAGCCAGGCATAGCCCCGGCCGAGCACTTCGACATTGAGCGAGCCGTCATTGAGATACATCTCGTTGAGATCGGTGATCTCGAGCTCTCCACGCGCAGAAGGCTTGACCTGCTTGGCAAGCTCGCACACGCGCTCGTCGTAGAAGTAGAGACCCGTGACCGCATAGTTGCTCTTGGGATGCTCCGGCTTCTCCTCGATGGAGATTGCGTTGTAGTTCTCATCGAATTCCACGACGCCAAAGCGCTCGGGGTCATCGACGTAGTAACCAAAGACCGTGGAGCCCTTGCCGTTCTCGGCACGCTCAACGGCGCGCCTGAGCTGATCGCGAAAGCCATTGCCGTAGAAGATGTTATCGCCGAGGACGAGGGCGCAGGGCTCCCCCGCGCAGAACTCCTCTCCGATGATGAATGCCTGGGCAAGGCCATCGGGTGAGGGCTGCACCTTGTAGGAAAGCTTGATTCCAAGCTGGCTCCCGTCACCCAAGAGGCGCTCGAAATTGGGGAGATCCGCAGGTGTCGAGATGATGAGTATGTCACGGATGCCTGCCATCATGAGCGTGGCAAGCGGATAGTAAATCATTGGCTTGTCATAAATTGGCAGAAGCTGCTTGCTCGTAACGAGGGTGAGCGGATACAGGCGTGTTCCGCTACCGCCCGCCAGAATGATGCCCTTCATGTGATGTACTCCTCCGCTTGGATTCGAGATATGTCGAATCATTATAAGACACGCATGGCAAATACAAACGGGCACCTCCAAAATGAGAGGTGCCCGCACACGATGCCTATTCAAACACGCATATCGCGCTAGTACAGATGCACCGTCGATCCGTAGGGAACCGTCTGCATGTACTGGGCAAACGGCCAGTCGAGGCGAATGCAGCCATGGGAGAGATGCTGGCCAAGCTCGTCGGTGGAACTCAGAACGCTGTGGAAGAAGTAGCCACCCGTGATATTGGTGCAGTACAGGGCATTCGACCAATCCGGCAACACAGGCAGGTGATAGCCCGTGGAGTAGGTGCCCGTGATGGTCGGGGACCACGGAGCACCGCAAACGCAGGGCTCGAACCTATCGAGGTTCCAATTATCGTTGCCACCCCTGAAGATGCCCACGCGGCACTTGTCCGTATCGACGAGGATGAGGAAGTCCGTCGGGCTGCGCATGCCCTGGGCGCGCAACATCATATCGCCTTCCTCAGGAGACTCGCTCTCGGTGAGCCAGCCATCGTTATTGGCCTTATACCAGCGATCCGCATAGACGTATTTATTGCGGTCAATGTAGCCCTGCTTGGGGTCACCATAGTACTTGCCACCATCGACGTAGATCAGGCCTGTCTGAGCGCCGGAGTAGGGCGAGTTCTCCCACGTGGCAATGAGCCAGTAGCGCTGGGTGCCGCCATCGTAGATATCGGTAACAAGCCAGCCCTGGCCCGTCGCAAGCTCGCCGCTTTCGAGATTGCCGAGCAAGACGATGCCGCCCCAGCTGTATTTGCCGCGAAGCACGTAGCCCTCGGCAGCAAGACCGTAGTAATTCACACCATCAACCGTAAAGAAACCAGCATCCATGGCATGAAGGTCGGCTAGGTAATAGTAACGCTGCATGCCGCCATCGATGGAATCGGTGACGTACCAACCGTCCTGGCCATCGGGTTTAGAAACGAGACGTCCTTCCTGGTCGGCGACATAGACACAGTCGAGTTCGGGGGCATAGTACTTGCCGCGCACGATGGCGCCGTCGTCGGTGGCGTAGGCGTGGTAGCCGGTTCCCTCGTCGGGGTCGATGAGGCGGCCCTTGGCGATGTTGCCGTCAGCGCCGATCCAGTAGCGCTCGAGGCTTCCCCAGGCGTTCGTGACGAGCCACCGGCCCTGGATCGAGAGGTTGGGGCCGTCGGTCGCGTACCAGGCCAGCCCCTCGTGGTTCCAGCCGACGCCGACCAGGTGGTCGTTCTCGACCCAGGAGGTCGTGAAGTTGTGCGCGCCGGCGATGGCGTTGGGGTTGTACTGGCGCAGCACGACGACGCCGTCCTCGCCGTCGGAGTACCAGCCGATTCCCTCGTCGTTCCAGCCCACGGAGATGAGGTGGGCGCGCTCGACGTCGGAGGTGGTGTAGTGGTGGTCGCCGGCGTATGCGTTGTAGAGGCGGTAGACCGGCGTGCCGGAAAGCGGGGCGACCCAGCCGATTCCCTCCCACTGCCAGCCGGCCTCGGCCACGCTTGTGGCCTCGTAGAGGTTCATGGTGTAGAAGTGCTCGCCGGAGTTGGGGTTGTAGAGGCGGTACATGTTGGCGTGGGAGTCCTCGTAGCCCGCCTCGGGCCCGGCAGGCTCGTCGGGCTCGTCCGGCTGGGAGCCATCGTCGCCCCCATCCGGCGTCGCCGGTACATCGGGGTCGGTCGGCTCATCGGAA
>JABLTO010167105.1_pt1 | contig 36099 bp, 44 predicted proteins | sample 7160091 | NCBI WGS metagenome assembly JABLTO01 (sample SAMN14651225, study PRJNA627086) | human gut metagenome | isolation source: feces | host: Homo sapiens
AAAGGCATGCGCATCAAGGCATTCTTGTTCGAACGAATCGGGAAGGCTGCTCTCTAAGGACAGGTCAAAACCGTTGGTCATGAGCTCTTCACAAGAGCTATCCGTTTCATCGAATCCGTTCACCAGTTCAATGACCTGCTCCTTCGATAAGCTGTTTGAAGCGATCGCTGCTGATCCTGATACCTCGGGTCCATCGGCAAGAGCCGGAGAGACAACGTGGTTGATCGCTAGCATGAGGCATAAGCACAGTCCAAAGCCAAAAGCGCAGATGAGTATTTTCCTAAGGGCTTGTTTGGTCATACGAATACTCCTGGTTTGTAGCTGTCGACACTCATGGTGATCGGATGCTCGATAGGGGAAAGCTCGACATCGAACACCCGACGAAGCGGATAGGCACCAAAGATGGTGGGTGTGAATGCGAGCGTTGCGGTGTAGGTGGTAAGACCACCCTGACCTTCGCTGGCGGACACGCTGCACGAAAGATAGTCGCGCTCGTTGAACTGCGCGAGTGCCTCTTCGATGTGCGCGCAGATCTGGCCGGTGGTCTCTTCGCTTGCGGGCGAAGGGGCGAAGACGCATACCGACTCACGGAAGATTCGGTCGAACGACGCGCATTCTGATAGGAAGAGGATGCTGTTGCAGGCGATAAGGGCGATCATGAGCATGACGGGGAAGAGGAGGGCGAACTCTATCGTCATCTGGCCGCGCGATCCGCTCTGCTTGAGGGTCGGTTCCATCTATTCCCACCTCCGGTATGGACTTGTACTCTCTATGGCATTCTTGAGTGCCGAGAATCCTTCTTGAACAGTGCCTGTTGCAGCTTCCTTGATCGATTGAGTCAGTGTGATGGTGATCGGGATCTCCACCTTGCCTTCTATGATCTTGATCGTGGCAACTTGGATGGTGAATTCAGCTGAACCGATCGCATCGGTTATGGAGCTTTCAGCCGAACTGAGCGCATCGGTGAAGAGGCTATCGGTATCGGCTGCACTGAGAACTTCTTCTTTGATGGAGAGCAAGCGTAGCGAGAAATTCGAATCGTCTTGGCTCATGATGTGAGCGGTATTGATGAGTGTTGCCTTTTGAGGTGAAAGATCGACCGGTTCGAGTCCGAGCGCTGAAAGGCTCGATTCGAAAAGGTCAGCCGCCCATTGCCCAAGTCCGCTCTCGCTTGCCAGCGGTAGTGAATCGATAGCGCTCTTCAGTCCGTTCGAAAGTGTGTCCTGACCTTCGCCATAGCCTTTGAGCAGTCCCGACCATAGATCGAGCACGATGCGCTCTGCTCCTACCAGTGCGCCCGCATTGGTGGAAGCATAGTCATCCAAGATACTATTGATGGCCGTTTTGCCGCTTTCGGTCGATTCGGGAAGCAGCGTTGCACCCGCAATGGCAGCACGCTTCGAGAAGCTGCTCGATCCCGAAACGAAGCCCGAGAGGAAATTCGTGTGCCCGGGGTCGGTGGTCGTCACAAAGGCGATCGCGCCATATTTTCCCGGTGGATCGATCTTGATGCGAGCTGTTTTCGCTTCATCGAAGGCTTCTGTGATCGAGTCGAATAGCCCGTTGGCTTCTTCTTTGAGCTTCTTCGATCGTTCATCGAGTTCTTCTCTTTGCTCTGCATACTCCCGAGCTAGTTCAGCTACTTTGCGGTAGTGGTATTCGAATCCATTAGGGATGGAAGTTGAAGCTGCTGCTACGCTTCCCATGCTCTGAGGGGAAAGCTGGCATTCGGGGCAGATGCGGAAACGGACCGGATCATCTTCGATATCCTTGAGCGATCCGTATCCGAGCCTGCTGTGAGAGCGGAGCAGATCAGGGCAGGTGTCGTAAGCGTGCAGCTTGAACATCCCATCTTTTTGTATATTGCTTCCTGTCGAGCCGCCGCCAGACGCGCCCGTTTCTACCAAGTTTATCTTGTACACCTCTTCGCTATAGAGTTCGGTCTCTCTCATCTCTTCGGTGTTCCTTGGCAGAATGGGGAGGAACGCATCGAAGCCTTCTTCACTGTTATTCACGTACCCGCGCGCCAGTTCGATGGTGGCAAAGTGATAGAAGCGCTTTCTGAGCGCTGAGCGCGCTTGTTCGGCAGCGGAATCGTTCGCTGGAGCTTCTTGACCAACGCGGGCGCGGTAGTAGGCTTGGGCACGTGCGAGCGCGACACCGAAGTCCCAGGTTTCAGACGAGCTGTAATAAGGATTTTCGCTCCCGCTCAAATGTGCGAGATTCTTCGCGCGTTCATACATGCAATAGTTGGTCTCACTGCCGCAATCGTAGCGATATGCTTCTTCCTTGATGCGGTTCGCCTCGTGCGCTGCTTCTTCTGCTTCAGCACCAAGTTGCTCAAGCTCGTCCCGTTTCTGATCGAGGGCTGAGAAGGCTTCATCGGTCTTGGTGGTGGCGTGCTCTTCGAGGGGTTCAGTTTGCCAAGGGACGAGGATGGCAAGACCGCGATAGGCAACGCCGTTGCGCGCATTGGCATTCTCTGCGATCACGTTCGCCGCTTTAGCAGCTGCTACGAGTGGGAGCATGAGCTTGAGCTCTTCGAGTGCTGAGGTGGCCTTTTCCGAGAATGAATCGCGCGCTTGCTTGAGCTTCTGTGCGCTTTTGAGGAGTGCTTGCGATAGGGCGGCGGTGGGTGGCGTGCAGGCGGCTGCAACCGAAAGTCCCAGAGCGCAGAGAGAAGAGAGCGAGAGCGACAAGACGACCGCATCGCACATCGTGGCGATGACGCAATATTCCCCCACCACATTCTCAGCAGCAAGCGCAGCGCTATCAGCCACGTTTTGGATATCGCCCGATACCGATTCGATCTCGTAGACGCGTGCGGCGCTGAAGATGAGCGCGAAGGACAGCAGGAGCGCCAGCGCGACTCCTACTGTAGAGAACCCTTGTTCTTCGGCAAGTGAATCTTCTAAGTTGTTCAAGAATCGTTCCATCGTTCAATCCATCGTTCTGGTTCGTTGCTGATCGTGTTCTCGCGCACCCACGTGCTCTTGGTGGTGAGATGGTGCGAGACCTTCAGCTCGTAATTTCCGTTGCTATTGAGCACGCCCAATGCATCCAGGCCAAGATCGAAAAGGGGCAGTGGCTTCACCTCGGTCGAGATCGATACCGTAACCTCTTCGCTCGCCTCGTTGCCTGAAAGATCGATCTGCCAGCTACAGGATGGGTCATGAACATGGAAGTTCTCCTGCTGTGGCACGCTGGCCAGACGACGCTTGACGAAGTCTTCGACGGTTGCAGTGTTTTCCTCGAGCGAAGATGCGGTGGCGAGCACGCGGCACCCTTCTGCAGCGGCTCCTTCCATTACCATGCGCGTGTAGAGCAGGATGCCTGGTTGGATCAGGAGGAGCAGGCTGATCAGGAGCGCAGGGATCAAAAGCGCTGCTTCGACGGTCGCCTGTCCTTTCATGCGCACTTTGGTAGCGTGCTGCGATCCGCTTCGCGCACTGGCGAACAAGAGCGAGCGTGCTGGCTTTGCGCATGCATCCTTTGCGCACCTCATACGCACATCACATCTTTGGTCGTGCCTGAGCAGATGCGCTCGATCGCGTGAGATGAGCTTTGCAGCGCGTGTTCGATGAGCGCGCCATCCTCAAGAAACGAGTGAAGGGTACCGAGGGCTATGATGAGCGCGAGGAATCCAACGAGCACCACCGCATATTCGACGCTCGCTTGGCCCGATCCGCTATGCTGCGAAGTGGCTCTTCGCGCTTCGATCGTTTTGGCCTGTACGCATGCTTGCGTGCTGGCCTGAGATTTTTTGGGAAGGGCGCAGCTGCGGGTGGTCTTGTTGCTGTTGGATTCCATGGTTTAGCTCACGTAAGGAGAGTCTGACCTAGAGCCCGTTGATCCCGCTCGAGATGGCATCCCAGAGTTCTTGGATCTTGGGGCGGAAGAGTGTGATGGCAATGATCGCGATGACCACCAAGACGCCTACAGATTTAGATAGCGTACTTTTGATCTCATGACACGAAAAAGGCCCTCAAAAAACGAGAGCCTTTAGCGGTTGGTTTCGACACGTTTTTGCAACTTAGGAGGGATCGAATCAGACCGCCTCAATGAAAGAAGACGCGACGTATCCGTCCATATCGAGAAGATGGGTCCATTCCTCACTGATCTCCTGCGCTACGTGGCTCTTGTTGCCGAGCAGAATAGCGATCTCGTTTCCGCTCACCTTTTCGGGCGTGGCGCGAAGATAAAGCTTCTCACACGTTTGGTGAACCACGATGGTGGGGCGGCCATCAGTAGGCGTGTCATCCTGCTTGTCAGTGTCGGTGGTCTCCTGGGGTTCCTGAGGCTTGCTGTCAGGAGCGGTATCAGGTTCTTCTTTTGATTCATCGACGGTCGCTGTCTTCAGCTCGTCATAGAGATCCTTAAGCTCAGAGGCAGTAGCATCTGGGTCGTACTGAGCACCCATGCTGTCGAGCTTTTCCTTTAGTTGCGTTTTTGAGTAAGTCATTTCTTTTCCTTTCTGATAGGTTTTCAGGATCTAGCCGCTGTAGGCATCGAGCGCGAGCTTAGCTCCCTTGCCGTTGTTGATGATTTCCCAGACATCATTGCCTTGGTTTGCGATGAGCCACTGCTGATTCTGCCCGCCATGCGCATCCCAGATGATGACCTTCGCGCCCTGTTTGCACGAGGCGCCACTTACATCTAGGCGCTTCCCAGGCGCGCATACAGGCTCGAGCTCGATAGGTTGAGTAAATGACTTGTCTCCGCTCTTACGAATGATGCGCCACTGCTGGTTCTTGCCGCCATTGTCAGGCCACGTGAGCACCTCAGTGCCGCTCTTGTTCGATGCACCCTTCACATCGAGGACCTCGTTGTATTTCTCGTTTTTGAGCACTACAACGTCATCAGAAAGCCATTTGACCTTGAAGCGCTGCGCAACTGTTCCGTTAGATGGATAGAGTTCGGTCTTGTGACCTGTTTTGTTCTGAGCTGCCACGATTTGTCCCTTCAAAGCATTCCAGCGCCCATTGTCAACGTAGTGAGCAGGGCATGACTTGCGACTTGCATCGTAATGACGCACAACGTTGAGCTTGCGCCCAAGGATAGCGCAGTAGTGGTTGTAAAGCTCGTTGAGCGCCTTGATCTGAGCCTCTGTGAACGCACCGCCATTGTTGACCACTTCAACGTTGATCGAGTTGGAATTAGTGATGCCGTACTTGCCTTTGCCGTCGCCAACTGCCCACGTGTAGTAACCGTCAAGGATGTTGTTGTACTCCCAGGTAACCCCATCTGGATCAATGAAAACGTCAGCAGAAGCATTGCGATTTCCGCCAGCGAAATAGATGCAGTTGTTCTTAGCCGAACCGGTGCCGCCAGTGTAATGAATCGCAAGATTCTTGATCGCGCTAAGGCCGCCTGCACGCTTAGAGCGGTTGTAGGTGCCGTGGTAGGTGTGGATCGTAAGAGCCATCCTACTCACCCGACCTGTCTTCACCATCGCGCTCTGCCTCGATCTCGGCAATGGCTGCAGCGATCTCTTCTTCGGTGGCAGTGCCTTTTACGTTGTCGACTGCTCCAATGGCAGCTTCGCGAATCTCTTCGTCGGTAAGCTCTTTAGTCATGATCTTCGACCTCCTGAGCGACAGCGGCGGCCTGGAGTTCTTTCACTGCTTCGTCGTAGCCTGCTTTGGAGTAGTCGGATACTTTGATATGGCTCAAGACGTTCTGCGCTTCTTGCGCTGCCTTGGTGATAGGCTGATTCTTCCACCAGATAAAGCGCACAAGAATCACAACCGCCAGAACGCTTAGGGCGATATTGAGCCATAGGTTAGCGTCAAATTTCCAGCCCATGGTGGCCGCCACGCCTGAAGCGATCATGACGATCAGTCGAGCCAGCGAATATGCCGACTCTGCGTTAAGCTCGATGTTCTTCATACTTACTCCTATTTTTCAATCAGGTGGTCATGGATGCGATCGCGAACCTCCGCGAGCTTATCGACATGATTACCATCCAGTTCGTGGGTTATCAGCTGCATAAGAGCGCGCAATATCAGTTTGTCATCGCCTTCTATCTCGTCGAGCCGTTGCTTGTCGCGCTTTAGACAGTCATCGTAGTGTTGATGCTCTTTTGCGAGCGATTCAACGTGTTCTTCAAGCTCTTTGTGAGGCTTGCGTGCTGCGGCGATGATCTTGTACACCCAACTAGCAGCAACACCGATTGCCCCTACAAGACCAGCGAGGTAAAGCAAGTAACCTGCGAACTGAACCAACCAAGTCCAAAAATCCATGACCACATCCTTTCTGATAGATATAGTCGTGCAGGTGTCACTCATGAGATGGAGGTATAAGAAAAGCCCCTTTTCGGGGCTTTTTCGTGGAGAAGTTATTGAGGTTGTTCTATCAGAGCTTCGACTTCTGCTCTGATGGTCTTTGGTACGTCCTCGATGGTGATTTCTCCTCGGTTGATGCGACGTACGTACGCGTTGATGATTGCTTTGCTAGCCATTTTGTACCTCCAGGATCATTTCGTATAGGTCAGTAATTGCTTGGTCGGATTCTGCCTGCATGTTGATGGTCTGCTCGTAGAGGTCACAGATCGCAGCATCTTGTTCCGCCTGGATGCCTGGAGCGGATTCGAGGAAGGCTTCACGCGCTTCTGCTTGAGCGGTTTCGGCTTCTCGTTTCGCGATCTCAGCAAGCTCCTCTTGAGTCCATACGTGGTATCTTAGGATGTCCTCGTAGTCATCGTCATCCCAGGCGTGCTTAGTCTTGTTGTCGATAGGCACGGCATTTGGCTTGATGCGGGTTTCTTGACGCAGCTCCCCGACCTCTAGATCAGGGTCGGTGATGAGCTGGTCTTTTTCGTCATAAATCTTCATCTTCTCTCCTTCAATAATTGGCATTATGTAAAATTCAATAGTGGGTTGTTCATCGCCTTTTATTTCAATAAAACCGTTTTTTCTGTTACGACAGCCGAATCTTTCGAATACAATGTCGCCCTTCCATTTCCTGTGACGGATACAAAATATTCTGTCGTCGTAGGTGCCCCGTGTGGCCCGCGAGAGCTTACTTTTGTGAATGTTTGGTATACAGGAGGGAAAAACTCACTAGGTGTGAAATTCAAAAAAGAGAACACTACTGCAACAACAGCTGCTTTTAATCTCATTGTTGCAGGTAGGTGGAAATAATCTATGTTTTATTATTTCCACCTCCCGATTGCAATCAGGCACACATATACCGCAACATTTGTTTTCGACGAATCTGAAGAAGGGTGTATGCATGGAGGAGCTGTAGTGGATCCATTGTCTATTCCAGATGCCCAGAATTGTTTGTATCCGTCTGAGAAGATCATGGCTACAGTCGTTGGTATGGCAGTAAAAGTGAATGGATAATTGTCTGGCTTAATCTGCGATCCTGTCCAAATGTTATTCCATTGGGATGATGTAGAGATCGTATAGTTCCTTTTGAATGCACAAATAGCCAGTCCAGAGTTGAATTTTACATAATGCCAATTACCGCTCGTTCCGCTGGCGATAACCGGATCAGATGAGTTGGTGCCTGTTCCGCCGTTTGCGATCGGCAGAACGCCTGTGGTGTTACCAAGACCCATAGCGTTACGTGTCGCTTGCAGTGATGTTTGCCCAGTGCCTCCCCTAGACGCAGGGAGCGTGCCAGTAACGCCAGGGCGTGGTGATGCTTGGAACACATTGGCAACTGATGTAGAGCCGAGATTCACCAGCAGAGACGGGTTCGTTGCCATTCCTGTACCACCGAGGAGGATTGAGAGCAGGCCTGCTTCGTTCAGCAGTGGCACTGCGCCAGCGCTGTCCTCGCCTTCTGTCCAAGCATCGTGAGAGACGATCGTGCCATATGAGGCCAGCTCCTCAATAACGCTTTCAAGACTGCGTAAAACAGGAAGCAACAATTCAGGTTCCTTGGGGACCATCCCATTGATCTCTACTCGATAGACTGGCAGATCGTTAGAGATATTGTTCTCTTCCAGGATGTCTTGATGGATGTAGGTAGGGTCAAGCGCCTTGCCTTCGGTCGGCACGCCCGAAAGTACGACCCAGTTCACGTCTTCGATACCAGTGTTGGGATCCTTTTCATAGCGCAAGACGATGAGGTCGATACGGTTGTACCCTGTAGTGCCCGATGGAATGCTGATTGTTGTCGGGTCGGGACAAGTGATATGGCGGCCTTGCATGATGACATCGCCTGTGCCGATGGATAGTTCATTCGCTGACAAGATCTTAGCCTCGAGCATGTTGCCCGTGTTCAGCATGTAATCCTCGTCGGTTATGATCCCTGCGTTGAAAAGCGCGGTTTGCTTCGGGGTGATATGCGGCTTACCACCGTATCCAGTAACAAGCTGGACTCCCATTGTGCCTCCTTAGGTTGATGAGATTAGTTTCGGTTAGGTGTCACTGCGTCCTGTGTTTTGGTATTCGATAACGATGTTGTCCTGGGAATCGATACTCACGATCTTCGATGCGATGGAAGTGATGAGAAGGATGCCTGTGTCCGGATCATACGAGCCGACGATGTCACCGATGTCGTATTCAGAGTCATCAAAGAGGTTCATCTCTGATGCGTCGCAAGCTTGTAGCTCAAGGAGCTTCTCCGTGCCGTCTTCTATGAGGGTCTCTCTATCGGCTGATGTGTAGTCATATTTAAGAGCACGTTCCATCAGGCCGAATAGGCTTTGTGTCTGCGAGACATTTCCTTTCTCATCCGCGTAGAGATGGACCACGATGCGCTCGTCAAGCTCACCTGTTCCAAGGCATACCAGATGATTTACGGGCAAGTAGTTCTTCTGCATGCGCAGAGCCATCTTGTAGGGGTCCATCGTGTCGTATTCGGTATAATCTACGACCGGTTCAGCCCATGCGACGACATGAGCGCCGTCGTACTCGAGCTTGAGTTTTGCGCCATAAGAAGCGAGCATTTTCTTGATTCCTGTATACCCCTCGATGTATCGGTCGAATTGATAATTGCTGATAGATATTCCGCTGTTCTTTTCAGAAGCCCGGAATACCTCACTGAGATCAAGTCGAGCAAAAAGGGAAGAAATGACACTATTCGCCTCACCCGACACAACGAGATGGTCTTGTCCTGCATCAGGCTCGATGATTTTCACATTGATCAACCCATGCCATGTCAGCCCATTGTAGAAAAGCGCATTTATGCTGGGATCAGTATCCGAATCGAGGCCGACTACCATCCCGCCGTATTCTGTTCCTTCGATATAGACATACGAGAACGGCTCAAGGCGGATGTTGTCGCTTCGATCGATCGTGACTTGAAAGGTATTGTCCGTCTCTTCGTCTCCGCCATAGTCAAGATCGAGCGATGCGCCTTGAAGGACTCCAATGTCGATATGGTTTTCATCTGTATAGACTAAGCTGCCCATTTAGGCACACTCCTCTCTTCGTACACGATGAGGTCGAAGTCGAACCCATGATCCCAACCGATGCTCTGATAACCTGCAGGGATCTTCTCGAAGATATAATGGCCGCTTCCACGGCGCCCTAACTTGCGCGCGTTGTAGACGTTCTCCTCGTTGCCGAACTGATCGATGAGCACGATCGTTTTAGCAAGAGAATCGATCTCAAGCCTGTATTGGGCAGGAATGGTTATATCGACCTCGTAGGTATTCCCTGCGATGGTGATGCTCGGGCAATTCGTTTGGCCATAGATGCGAAGGAGGAAATCAGAGGGCGTGATCGCGTTAGAGACAACATGGTCTACCGCGATCTCACAGGAGTAGTCGAATGGGTAGTCGTAGTTGTAGTCGAGGTATTCGCTTTTGCTGCTCACGCGATCCTCTGCCCAACATTTCGTAAGGGCTTCCTCTACCCAATAAGGTGTTTCTGAGAGGATGGTGAGGGATAGCTCTGCGATCTTATCGCTGAACCAGTAATTATCAATGTCTCCGCCGATGATGTAACACGACATGGTCTCGTTGCCGATACTGAGCCGTCCTGGCTTCTTCTCCGCTACATCAACGTCAGCTAGTTCATAGATGCGGTCTCTTAGCGCTAGCCCATCTTCTTCTGATTCTGCGAAGATGCCGACCTTGATCTCTAGCTCTTTAAGACCTCTTGAGAAGGACACGATGCGACCGTTTCTCGCTGTATAAGCCCAGAGCCAACTACGGAGATTGTTCGAGAAGTAGTTCAAAGCTGGGTCATCTCCACCGAAAGAGATGCTATCCCCCAGATGGTTTTCGAATGTGATCTCAAGATTCATCTACATCAATCCTTTGCCTACGCGTGCGAGCTCACGCTTGTTCCAGTAGATGTCAATGGGTTCTTGCTCTACCGAGATGAGTTGCTTTATGCCTTTATCGATGCTGTCGAGCTTCGAGGTCACGAGATCCATTTTTGATTCGATCGCTTCAAGTCGCTTGCCGAATAGATCCACGGATGCAGATCCACTGATGAGTCCTGCAACTGATGTCCTGTCCAGGATCTCTGAGAGCCTGCTCGTATCGAACGAGAGGCCTACAGGAACCGAAGGAGCGTCCATGATGGATAACTTGTCATAAAGGCTCGAAGCGACGCTGTCAGAGGCTCTCATGATGGCTGGGATAGCATCCAACATTCCCTCAGCGAAGTTCTCGACCATGTGCTCGCCCCAGAGAGCTTCGCCCTTGCCGCCCTCATGGAGCGGACCTTCCTTTGCTACTGAATGCTTCAGGATCTTCGCTGCTCCATTAGCGATGAAATTCGCTGCTCCTGTTACGAAGCTGATAGCTCCTTTGATGCCATTCGCGAAGTTCTGTACAAGATGGTTGCCCCAGCTGCTCGCGCTGTTGTTCTGGGACTGCATTCCTGTCTTCGCATTGTTCGCAACGTCTCGACCTCGCCCTTGGGCTTCTCCGGTCTTGCTTCCAACGCCGCTAGCGAAATTGCTGCCTGAGGTAGAGCCAAGGGATGAGAAAGCCTGGAGCATCGTCATGCCGGCTTTTGAGGCTGATGCTACAGCATTGCCCTTATTGCGCGCAGTGCCAGAGGTGTTACCGACACCAGTAGCGAAGCGTGCGCCAGTAGTGGTGCCGAGCGTGAGGAACTGACCCAGCATCGTCATGCCCTCTTTAGCGCGCGTTGCGATGAAGCTACCCGATGCCTGAGCATCTACGTTGGTTCCTTGCAAGGCAGAGGCGAAGTTCAGCCCAGAATCAGTGCCAGCTTGCCCTGCTGGTTCTAGGCTTGCGGTCAGAGACGCGATAACATTCGCCCCCATCGTCTCTGCGGCGCTTTGTGGCTCATTCGAGCCAGACATGCCTTGTGCGAGACCAGCGGGTACCTGAGTTCCTGACTCTGCTGCTCTGCGCGACGGGGAAGCGATGCCTAAAGCCGCATTGATGGAGGCAATGACCTCTTCGCTCATTCCAGCTGCAGCGAGCGAAGCCGAGAGATCTCCGCTGATGCCTTGCGCCATACCTTGTGAGACGAATCCTCCAGCAGAAGAGTAATCGACACCTGTAAGCTCGCTGAATACTCCTGCAGCGATGCTTCCAGCGGCAACGTATACACCACCAGAGCCTTTATACATTCCATCTGAAAGCTTGCCAGGGATCTCGATACCTGCATTCGCGCATCCATTGATGAGGCTTTGCATCGAGCCGTCGAAGTTCGATGCAAGCTTTTGAATGTTCTCGGATCCAACCTGATTAAGATTCGCAGTGTCGAAACCAAGCTGTGCGAGAGCGGAGCTGAAGCCTGATACATCAATATCGTTCAGGCTGCCCTGTAGATCCTGATTCTTCGCGATGAAGTCCTGGATCGCTTGCGATGTGCCTTGCTGGGCGAGCGTAACGTCACCGAGCTTTTGAGCGCGCGCATCAATAGAGGCATTCGCCTCGTCCATGAGCGCCTTGGCATCAGCTTCACCCTGCTTCGCATTGTCAAGGACGGCTTTATACGATTGGAGATCAGCAGAGCCATTTCGCACAGCTTCGTCGTAGTCGGCTTGCGCTTGGGCGGTACGCTGTTGCGCTTGAGCGTATTGATCCTGAGCATCATGGAGCTGCGTGTAGAGAGAGACAAGCTCTTGCTGGAGTGCCTGTGCTTCAGCGTTGAGCTTCCAGGCTTCAGCGTTCTGCTTGATCTTCTCGGTAGAGGTGTCGAGCTTGCCGTTCTGTAGGTCGATGATCTGTACGTTTTCGCCCGTGAGCTCGTTATAGCCTGCAACAGCAGCAGCGAGCTTCGATTGCTCTTCAGCGGACATATTCTGCTTGTTCGCGAGCTGACCGATCGTGTCGGCGAATGCAGAGATGGCCGCACTCTGTCCGTTGATATTGCCCCAGGTTTCGGTCGACTTGGTAGCGAAATCTGCCTGAGCTTGGACAACATCGTTGTAGGACTTCGTGATGTTATCAGTTGACTGAGAGACCCCAGCAGCTGCCTGTTGGAAGCCTGAGACATCGACTTCGTTCATGGCGTTCATCGAATCTCGAAGACCGGTTGTTGCTTGTTGGAAGGTCTCTGCGCGCTTTTTCGATTCCTCGAACGCATTGCCAAGAGAGGTGATGATGGCGATGCCAGCACTGATCGCTGCTATAGGCGCGATGGTCTTCATTGCAGCTCCAAGCGTGCGAGCTACTGTCGATCCAGCCTTCATGACGGTATTCGATGCTACTTGTGCAGCAGTTTGAGCCTTGGTTCCAGCTGTGGTCTCTGCCATGACACGTGCGACCTTGCTGTTGGTCGTGACGTAGGACTGTGTTGATTTATCCCACTTTACGACTGCAGTATTCCCCCGCGTGGCCATGGTCGCGTATCGCTGAAAAGCTCCTGCATTAGCTGTTGCTTGTGTAGTTGCCTTTTTTAGACCATCTGTGAGTTTGGTATATCCACCATATAGCGTTCCTACGACCTTGATAACTTTGCCAGTAACGCTTGCTACAGGACCCATAGCTGCAGCTACAGCGACCAAGGTAAGAACGGTGCGCTGCGAGTCCTCGTCCATATCTGCGAACGCTTGGGCAGCCTGCGCGATGCCATCTATCAGAGGATCTGCAGCATCCACAGCGCCTAAGAGCGCATTGATGAGGGGAGTACCAACTTCTTCAGCGACAGCGGTCACCTTGTTCTTCAGCATCTCGAAGCGTGCCGTCATCGATGCATTGCGGTTGTCGACCTCGGTTTGGAGCGCGGTGTTCTTCTTCCAGCCCTCAGTGGAGATGTTGATAGCGTCAGTTACGAGCTGGGTGTTGCCAGCAAGACGTTTCATGACATCCGATTGACGAATGCCCGTGATTCCCATCTCTTCGAGGGCCAGCGTCATGTTCTCTGCGCTAGCTGTGCTCGAGAGGAGATGCACCATGGTATCTGTCGCTGAGTTCTTCCAAGATGTTGCGAACTCTTTCGAGGACATACCTGCGATCTTGGCGAAGGTCTGCAAACCCTCGCCGCCCTTTGCTACAGCTGCATCGATTGTTGAGATGGTAGTCGAGAAGGCCGTGCCGCCCGCTTCAGCCTCAACGCCAAGAGAGGACATGGCACCAGCCCAGCCCAGGATCTCTGCCTGGCTCATCTTGGTCTGCGTACCCGCAGCAGCGATGCGCTGCCCCATGGAGGAGACCTGTGATTCAGTCGTTGCGAGGTTGTTGCCTAGAGCGACGATCGAAGAGGCATAGTTGCTGATGTCGTTATGCGCCATCTTGGTGATGTTGGCGAACTGCGCCATTTCTGATGCAGCTTGCTCAGCATTCATGTCGGTCGCGATGTCGAGACCAGATGCTACGCGGGAGAACTCATCCAGCTCATCGATGTTGAATCCGAGCTGCGCTCCTAAGGATTGCAGATCGAGGATCTGAGAAGCTGATACCGCATTGGTCTTGGAAAAGTCGATGGCAGCTTGTTTGAGTTGTTGATACTGTTCTTCAGTTCCATCGACGGTCTTCTTCACATTGGTGAGCGATGTGTCGATGTTCACTGCAGCAGCGCCACATGCTGTAGCAACAGCTGCGATAGGGAGCGTGACAGCTTTAGTTGCACTCTTGCCGAATGACGAGAGCTTATTAGCGGCATTGGTGAGTGTTGAGCTGACGGTTGAAGTGGACGACCTTGCGGTCGCGGTCATCTCGGCAAAGGCTCTATCGTATCCTTTGGTGTCAGCATCTACGAGGATGATGATGCGGCCGTCAGCCATTTAGCAGCCCCTTAGTTCGCGATTCTGGGCTGCCTCCTCTCTATTTCTAGCAGGGAGCATCACAGCGGCTTTGCGTTCGCGCAAATGCTGCTTCTGCTCCTTGCTCATACCCTTAGCGTCAAGATCTGCTGCCCTAACTGATATCGCTTCCATTGTCGAAGAGGTGTCACTCAGCCCATTGAATAACGTCATGAACCTCCACCAGTGCATCTTGGTGTCAGGGTTCGTTAGGTCGATTGAGTATTCGCGCTCGAAATCGGAGATGATCCGCGAGGAATCGTAGTTCCAATCGAAGAGGCGCTTGCCTCTCAAGGTGCGCTCTCGTTTCGTCTCAGGGCGCTGTGGGAGAGTGTTACCTAAAGACCTGTCAAGGAAGCTCATGGCACAGTCAAGAGCTTCTTCGATGTTCCTTGACGCAACAGAGAGAGCTGCAGGATCTGTGTAGACCAAATAGAAGATGGCAATGGTCTTCTTAGATGCATCTTTCGAAGACTCTCTTACCTGCCAAACCTTCAGCCAGGTTCGCCAATCGGTCTCTATAGGTATAGAAATGCCACCCACCTCGACAGTGGATGGCAGCGAATTCGCAAGAAGGGAGAGCATCGCTTATTCCAGGCCGAATTCTTTCAAGATGTCAGCGACGCTGTTCTCGGTATTGATGTCCTTCACATCCTTCATGATCATCGTCGCAAGGGTTATAGCGTTCACGTTGTTGGTGGCTTTCATATCGACGAGCTTCTGGTACTGCTCATCACCGAAAGCGACCTTCAAGCATTCGTTGATCTTGTCGTTCATCTCGGTTGAGGTGATGTTCTTCGCATCGATGCCTCGGAGATACTTGAGGAGGTCATCATGTGCGTCGAGCACGCGAGGGTCTCCATAGTCGACGACGAAGTCCGCTCCGCCGATGTTGTGGGTCTTTGTGGTATCTTTGATCTCGATTTCCATTTTCGCTCCTATCACGGTATGCAATAAGCGACTCTAAGGGTGGGTATGAACCGCTTAGAGCCGCTTATCGTCAAGATTTAGCCCTGTGCTTCTGTATCGGTGCCAGGGGTAGAAGGGTCGTCGGTGCTGTTAGCAACAAAAGCGCCATCCTGCCATGTGCCATTAGTCCACTCATCATCGCTCATGGTCATAGAGCCTTTGAGTTTGATCGGCTCGCCAGATGAGTTCTTGTCGAGCTGCTTAGGGGTCATGAGGAATTTCGCAGCTTTTGCGGCGTTGTTATCCCACGTACGTACACGAGCAACGCGAACAGGGATGTTCGAGTCATCCTCGTGCTCCATGATCCACTTATCGAGAGCGTTGCCTTTGTAGGCATCCTTCTCGTATTCGATTGAAGCTGTGGAGTCCTTGATGAACTTCTTCTTCTTGCGAGTGTTGATGTAATCAGGCTCGTAAGCGTCCTCGTCATCATCGAACTCCCACGAGATCAGATTGGTGACTTCGACCCAATTGGGAGTATCAGCCGTGCCAATATCGAGGAAGTCTTTGAGTTCGTCGCCCCAAATGGGGACTTCGGTTTCGGTGTTGTCAGCCATAAGGTAGATCCTTCCTTATTTCGTTTGTTTGTAGAGTAATTGGACTGTCACTTGCCAGTCCTCGAATGCGTTGGTAGACCCAAGTTCTACTGGCGTGGATGCTGTTGGTTTACGAAAAGCCACGTACCCATCGAGCACCTGGCACTGCTGAAGAAAAGCCTTCGTGAGCTTGGTCAGATAGGCGTGTGCGTCAAGTCGTTGCTGCTCATCCATGATCGGCTTGCGAAGATAGAGCGCGAAGTTGAACGGATGGATGGTCTCGCCTGAGATATAACGTTGGGCAACCTCGCCGGTGCTTTGAGGAGCGATCATGAGACGCGGAAGCTTCCCCGCATCTGCGGTAAGCTCGCCGAATTCAACAGGGATACTAGGCTCGTCTAGCTCTTTTACGACCTCTTCAATGAGATCTAAGATCTTCTTTGCGATATCTCCATCGAAGTAAACGATCTTCTTCTCTTCACTCATCACATACCTGCTTAGCTGCTTGAATTGCTTGCGTTACCCATTCGACCATGCTCTGCTTCCTAGCGACCTCGAACCAAAGACACACAGTGCCAGGCCATCGCTTGTGGGGCTTCGTGTAGTACTGCACTCGTGCATACTTCACGTCCGAGTTGCCCCAACTAACCTGACCGCCCGTATAGTTCGATTCGACCTCGCCGCTTCCTCTGAGCTTGCCTGTGTTGTAGGGTACGAGGCTTGCCGTGCTCTGTAGGATCGCTCCGGTAATGGCGGCGTTAACGGCCATTTGGATCCTGGGACCCTTTGCGATCGCCTTCGAGAAGTCGAGTGTTTTGATGGTCACGCTCACGATGCCGACACTTCGAAATGATTCGGGTCTTTGCCGAGATAGACTGGATGCACCGTATTCACCGTGAGGGTGTCAGCTGGTGGCTCCTCTTCTACGAACACGCCAAGCGCGACGCGGTCTCCGCGTTTCAACGAGCAGCTCACCGCATCGATGAGGATGAGCGACTCCTGTGCGCTCACATCGCCAGCGGTGGACGGTGTTGCACCGCGAGTCTTCGTGAAGCGACAGCCCGTGATGAGCAGTCGTTCCCACTTCGCGCTGCGCTCCGAGTCATCCTTGAGCCAAGCGGTGATGGTGTGCGGGTAGAGCATCTAGAGCCACCTCCCGCGCTTCAGCACACCAGTGTTGGCGAGATAGCGCCGCACTGCAGCTTCAGCGGTGATCGAATAGCCAGCCGAGAACTCCTCGCGAATCTCTCCTGCGGTGTAAGAGGTGCATGTCTTTTTAGGATCGCCGATGACATCAGCAACGGCGCAAATGGCCATCTTCACACGCTTCTCACATGATTCGATGTCCGCATAAGGCCAGATGTAATACTCGACCTCCGCGCACGCATCGGATAAGGAGGACTCGAAATCCTCCTTATCCATATGCCCGTGATAGGTGTTGGAGTAGAACTCGTAGTCTGGCGCTATGTCATCGAGATCGATAATCATAGCTTAGCCCTGCGGCTGGCTTTCGCTATCGGTACCGCCAGTGGTCGGCTCAGACGGCTTCGTGCCGGCTTCAGCCACCTTGGTGTGCATAACGCCAGCAGCCTTGGAACGTTTCAAGCAGGTAGCGCAAACGAACTCGACGGATCCCTGATGTACGGCACGTTCGCCAGACTTGAAGTCTGGGGTGTAGACCGAGAGACCAGAGTTGCCATCAAGAGTGACCCCGTGGAACTCGTTCAAGCCGAGGCATACCGCATAGATATCGCCATCTGCTACTACTGGGGTTTCGTCTTCGTCAGCCGATTCAAGGTCTACCAAGGGGATGCCGGCGTAGGTGTCATACGTGACACCAGCACCTGTAGTGGTGATCGTGTAACGGCCGAGGATGGTGGCGATAGTCTGCATCGTTGCTTTCATGTCAGCATTGAGCAAGAGCGCATCAGGGCGACGAATCAACTTGCCGATCCAGCGATTGAACATGTCGTTGAACTCGATAGCGTTAGCCTTGAGCTTGTCGAACGTAGAGATGTCCACCGTTGAGGTGCATTCAGTCGATGAATCCTTGAGAGCCATAGCGAGGCCATCGTACTGATTGTTGCTTTTCGTGCCATTGATGAGGTTGTTGTTGAACAGGCGTTTGGTCGCATCGATCTTCTCCTGCAACTGGAAAATGACTTGGTCAATAGGTGCCCCATTGGTCGCCTGGGCGATGACACGGTCGATCTTATAAGCTCCACCCAAAATGCCAAGCTGAGTGGTAACCTTCTCGACTTCCGCTTCATCAGCGATGAATTCCTGATTAAGCTTACGCATTTCAGCAGTTGAGTGCTTCTTGACGCGATCGTATCCATATACGAGATTTGATCCGCCAGCTGCTGACACACAGTCATCGAATGTCAAGTTCTCGAGCAGGAACGAAGATTGCTGAAGCTCCGAAATTACGCCTTGTGCGATCTTGTCCTGGGTGCTCTCTTTGAGCTGTTCAAGAGTTACTGCCATGGTTTCTCCTTAATGCTAATTTGCCGCAAAAGCAGCTTCCACGCCCTCTGTGAGCGATTCTGGAATGATGTTTTGCTTAGAACCGCCTGCGCCAGCAGAGGTCGAGACGGTCTTCTTCGGTTCGGTTGGGGAAGGGAACAGGTACGGATAGGACTTCTTCAGTTCCTCGATGTCCACGCCTTCAGTGATACTCTTGCCGTCTTCGGCAAGCTTCACATCATCAGCCTTGATATGGACCATGAGAGCGTCCGTATCAATACAGCCCGATTTCAAGAGTTCGCGTTCGATCGCCCAAGACTTAGCTTCGGCTGCATGCTTCGCATTCAGCTCATCAAGATCTGGCTCAGTAGGAGCTGCAGGCTCTTGTGCCTTCTTGAGGCCATTGATGAATTCTTTCACTTCTCCGAACTCACGCTGGAGTTTCTGAAAGCCGTCAGGTTCGCCCTTCGCTCCACCTTGTGGCTGCGGTTCTGGTTGTGGTTGCGGCGGAGTCGGTACAGGATCAGGTGTAGGCGCTGGATCCTGCGGTGCGGGACTAGGCTGCGGTTCTGGCTGTGGGGTCGGCTGTGGGTCTGACATTGTTTTCCTTCCTCTAAACATCGAGTTTGATTCGGAGTTCTCTCTCCGCTTGATGCGCCCCTCTTCGCTTGGGACGGGCGAATAATGGATGAACCTCTTCGCTCGGTTCGGGCGTAGTTTCAAGATATGAGAGGTGTCACTCGTGCTGTTTAGAGCAAGAAGAAAGCCCCTCTGTTGAGGGGCTAAGCAGATTAGATCTTTTTGAATTCTTCTGGCGGCAATATGCCAAACTTCCACGAAACAGGAGCGCAAGTTGCACGCTCTCTTTCTTCGTCAGTAAGGTCAAACCATGATTCAGGAGGGAGATTATCTAGAGGATAGTTTTTTTTGAAATTCTCTTTCATTACAGCTTTTTCCATTGAATCCCGAACCTCCTAGAAAACTCTTCCAAGGTAGCGATCGTTGCCTCTTGCTCCATGAGCCCCTTTTGTCTTCTACGCTTGATTGCAGCATCAAACTCTCGGGCATTAAAAGAGCTGTGTCCGTGCTTATAGTAGTATACCTCGCCATCATGAAGAGCTACAAGACCACCTGCGTATTCTCGCGCGTATGATGTCGAGAAGTCGGAGCCAGTTGGCGGGATGTTGCTCGGATGATTATGGATCGCGATCAGGCTTCCTGGTGCGTTATCCTCTAAGGCTTTGTGAAGCTCTGATGTAGGTGTGACTCCTAGGTATTCCTTGCTAGATGTATGTTTCAGTTTGGTGCTTCCGTCGATTATTGAAACAAGATAAAGGTCTTCTCCATAGGTGCCGCTTCTGTGCGCCAGCATCGCCTTGGTATGCTCATAGAGCTGCTTGTCGACTTGCGGATTCCCTGTAATGTTGCTGAACTTCATCTTGTATTCTTTCGAGCTAAGAAGCTTGGGGTTAACTTTTGCGCCTTCAAGACTCATTTTCTTCTTAGCAATGCCTCGCTCCTTTGTTGTCCACTTAGCGCCAGTGAGCGCCCTTGGTTGTTTCGCTACTCCGTAGACTTTCTCTCGCTCGTAGAGACGTATGAGCTTGTTCTCCCTACAGAAGGTGTTCAGTGTCTTTTGTTGAGAACCTAAGAGCAGGCGCTTGTTCACATAAGTGGGGCTTTCGAACCCGATGCCAGCCTCTTCTAGCCCTGCGATCTCTCGCTTGGTCTTGCGCACACGACGCTCTAGTTCTCTCTGCCTTTGCGTGGCAGCATAGTATTCATCGCTCGTCATCCCGAAATGCTCTTGTTCGGCCCTGAACTCGCGGTCTGGAAGCTTCGTGATGCCCGGGAAGTACGGGAAGATCATGTGCCTACAGTTCGCACCCTTAAGCCCAGTAACGCTGCCGTATTCGGTGAGAGAGACCATATCGGGATAGGTCACTCCATCGACCGTCTTCTGCCCACTTCTGCAACAGGGAAGCCCTTGCCAGTACGCATGGCTCTCGCGTGCGCCATAGTGAGCGTCGGTGATCACGAGGTCATGATTGTAGAGATTCATCGCCTCTAGCGCCATGCGTCCGCCCGCCTGGGACACCTGGGTGGTGATATGGCGGCGCAGCGCAACATCCACATGGTTGGTGACCGTAGGCTTTCCGTCCTTGTGGTAGGGGATGACGTTGATGCCTGCATCCATGAGCTTCACGACACCTTCAGCTAAGACTTTCTCGCGCGGTTTTAGACCTTGATTCACCGCCGCTACAGCTTCTGCGCTGACCTTGTACCAAGTGTCCTGTAGTGACTGCGAAAGCGCCACATTCTGCCGCTCGATGATCTGGGATACTCCGATCGCTGTCTGCTTGCTCACTTGTGCGAAATGAGCACTAGCTCCTTCTGCTGCAGCAACCGTCCCGTAGATCTTCGCGAGATTCGCAAGGTCTTCTTTGGCAGCTGCGTTGAGCGCGTCCTCGATCTCGCTCTGCACCTCTTCGCTTATCTGGTCTCGGTACTTCAGTAGGATCACGGATGCCTTCGCAGGGAATGCTCGAGAGAGCGTGAGCAGGTCGACCTCGGCAGAATAGACGAAACCCTGAGCGAACTCCCTCACGATGGTCTCGGTAAGCTCGGAGACGAACTTTTCCTCACTGCCATGGATGATGGTCTCAACGACCTGTTCTATGTCATCTGAAGAAAGAGCCATCAGACCTCAGGAATGCCAGGCTCTTCTTCGCCTGCCCATTGCTTGGCTTCTTCTTCGGTAACGCCATGCCATTTTTCGATGTACTTCCATTTCGGCAGGAGCTGAGCGGCAACATCAGCACGGTCGTTCTCGCGTGCGGTCTGGTCATCGTCCATCACGGTATCGCCGAAGTTCACGCTGATCAGTCCGTCAACGTCAGCAAGGCTCGAATCGACGTATTGCTTAGCAAGGGAGACTGCAGCAGTGCAGATGGTTACGAACGCAGCGCCGATGATCACTTCGTGATCCTTGGCGTTTCGCAGTAGCTCAGCTCCTGATGCTGCTACCTCTTTCGCGGTCTTTGAAAGAGAGCCGTTCTTGTCGAGCTCGTAGTAGTTGAAACCGAATCCCGCACGCTTACCAAGGAGCGCAAGACCGGTGTTGATCGCTTGGCGGTTATCGCTAACGCGCAGATCAGGGTTGTATTCCTGGATCATCTCGTTGCCATTAATATTGTCGTTCTCGAGCGCACCGATCAGCTGCTGCGCTTCAGCTCTTGGAACGACCACTGAGCCATCTTCTTGCTTTTTCAGAAGACTGTCAGACATGAACACCATCTTCTGCCCTAAGAAGATGTCCTTCCACATGTTGTCGAACGCGCCATCTGCGAGCTTGATGGTCCCGATGACGCGGTCAAGAACCGAGACTCCAAGAGGGGAGTGATCGACGTATGTGTTATCGATCGCCGGAGAGAAGAGCGCGAAGGTCGGTGTCTTCGAATTGGTCTTGACTTCAGTTGTATACCCTTCAGGGACGAACCGCTGACCGTTGCCCTTGAAGAATGCCGTGAGGATCTCGTACCCGCCATCTCCTGGACGATGCACGGTGATCTGCGTGTAAGGCTTGCCAGCGATCACGACAGGGGTGTAGAGCGCGATCGCTATCACTCCTGATTCGTCCCACTCGAGGGGCACGAAATGACGCGCATCCGCCCACTGCAGGAGAACCTTAGCGTCTTTATTCGGCTCTCCGCTGTCATAAATGTTCTTGAGCCCGAGGAAGAAGCCTGCCGTGCCTACGCCGAATGCGCGCTCGAGCGGGTCATGGCAGCGCAGAAGCCCCGACTGCTCGATCCAGTCTTGGAGCCAATCGTTGGTCTTCGCTAGATTCTCATCGGGTTCCTTGTCTTGCTCGAGATCGGTCACACCAGCGAAACTGATGGTGGTCTCCTCGTTGACCACGATATGCGCCCAGTCTTCGCAGATCATCTTTCCTGGGCACATGGTGATGCGCTCGACCTTATAGGTCGTCTTATCCGAGGTAACAGTCGAATCGTAGAACGCGGTGGTGGCACACATCCAGTTCCACCAGCTCTCGATATACGATGCCATCCCCGTATCAGGGACTTGATAGCCTAACTCCTTGAGCCAGGTTTGACCGAGCGATTTGTTCACTGTCTCCATTTAGACCTCTTTCTTCGACATGATCAGTGGTGAGCACGCATATCGGCATGCATCGATGGTGTGGTTATCCTCATCAGGAAGCCCGGTCGTGACGTTCTTGTCCTTGTCGAGCTCGTAGGTGTATCGGGTGAACTCCTGGTAGGCGAGAGGGCATCGCTTCTTATCGATACGGATCTCAGCGCGATCCTGTAGCCACTTGATGCCTTGCTTGATGGATCCCGCACCCTTCTTAACAGCGTGGATGTTCATGCCTAACTGCTTGTAGGTCGCGATGCTCTTCGGTTCGGCGCTATCTGCGTAGATGAGGTTCTCCATCGCGTAAGGCTTGAAGAACCTATGCCCTTCGGCATCCGTTTTGGTGAGTTTGCCTTTTGCGCGTTCGACTGTTCTAGGGTCGGTGAGTCCTGTTGCGAAATCTTCGCCAAAGATATAGAGGATCCTTCGCTTCGAATCGTAAGCAATGCGCAAAAACACCCACGGATCAACCGAGAAACCCCAGTCGATGCCATTTCGGATCCAAGCGAACTCCTCTATCATCTCGTCGGTGATGGTGAAGTCCACGATGTTTTCGAAGACCTTGCCCTCGAGACCCGTTACCTTGCCGCCATATTCGTTGTCGTAGGCTTTGGGGTTGATCTTCTTCAAGGCTTCAGCTTGTTCGATGAACTTCTTGCCGATGAATTCCTCGGGCACATCGAGATAGGTAGAGTGATGCACGAGCTTCCCTGGTTCATCGATGAGCGCCTCTTGGTTCGCCCATTGCATTTCGTCAGGGTCAGGGTTGAAGATATCGAACTCGAGCGAGTAGTCGGAACGGAATACCGACTGGCGCACATTACGCGCATCTTCTGCGCTGTTCAGTTGGTTGTACTCCTCGAGGAGTAAGATCTCAATCTTCGCTTCCGAATCCTCGAAGGTGATCGATTTCAGTTTCTCAGGCTCATCTAGGCCAACGAAGATGATCTTCTGCCCGGTCTTGTTGTAGGTGATCTCCATGGGTGAGACCGTCTTATCGAAATCGCATCCCTCGCCAGGCTTCCCGATCGTCATGCCGCGCATATCGATCGCCCAGAGCGTGTTAGCGAAGCATGAACGACGTAGCGTATTTGCGAATCGCCTACCGCATATCCATTGAGCATGAGGGCGCTTCAAAAACACGTCTAAGGCTTTCTGATAGGCATAGGAGGACTTAGAAGACCCTCGACCGCCCTCGAGTACCACTCGGTCTGTTTTGCCGCCGTCAATGGCGCGAGAGACGCTGCAGAAGGTCGGTGAGATGTTGGCAGAGAGGTCGAATGGTGGGCATTCAGGGCGCGAATCACTCTGCTCTTCGGCTTTGGTGATCTGCCGATCCACTCCGGTGAGACGGTTGAGCGCGTTCGTCGAATCTAAGAGCGCCTTATGAGCCTGTGATTTTTCGATAAGTCCATAATTGTCGATCTCATCAAATGCCTTGTCGTTCAAGACCAGTACTCGGCTTATAGCTTTGTTGAGGGACCACTGGGCTTGTTTCGCTGCTTCTTCTCTGGCGGCCTCTATTCTTGCCCGAATCTTGCCGTTTTGCATCAGCTCGTGCGCTTTGCGGTTGACGGTCTCGGGTTTCATGCGGGAGCAGTCATAGGCAAAACGGTATGCGTCGCTATCGTTCATCCCTTTGATAGCGGCTGCGATGAATGCTTCCTGTTTTGCCGTTAGTGCCATGCCTAGAATCTTCAGGCATGTGTCACCAGCCAAAAAAAGACCCACCACTAAGGACGGGTCTTATGCTCTCCGCACCAATCGAATGCGAAAGTGGTCGGATACCAGACGAGCTGCGCATCCTCAATGATTTCGCCCACTATTGGTATCGCAGGAGGGAAGCGATGACAGTATCCATGGGTAAGCTCGGTCATCACTCCACCACCTTCGCACCGCAATACGGACACGCAACGAACGAATGGTCGATGTCTTCACCGCATTCCGAGCATGTCGGACATTCATCTTCGATAACAACATGGCACGTCCGCTCTGAGCGGGTGTTCCAGGCTCCGATGGCTTCATGGAGAGCTTCCTTCTCCGTTGCTGCGCTACGCGAGATATTCAGCCCGCACTCGCGGCATCTAAGCTCTGCCATCCAGCAGTGCGTAGGTGCTAATAGCTCGTATTTTGTCGATGGAATGATAAAAGCTTTAGGTCCGCAACATGGACACGGTTTAAGTTCAGTCATGATCTTCCTCCCTATCTACTAGAATCACTGGAATAAGCATTCCTCGACTTAATCCCACCATCGCTGCGATAGCGCATGATTTTTCGTCACGGTTGCTAATCGCATTGTTGCGTTTATACGTTAAGCACCACGCACTTTCGGGATCGCACTCTTCATCGATATCGCAGCATGGATTATTGAATTTCATAGGGCATTTCATTCGGCATCACCCTTCTTCATATTCGCTCGGACAATAGCTTCTGCCATCAACGGAACAACAGAATTGCCGATCATCTTCACCTGCTGGCTCTTGGAAACTGGGCTTCCATCGTAGTAGTGGTCGATGACATAATCTTTCGGAAAGCCTTGTGCGCGCTTCAACTCTTCTGGCGTGAGCATGCGAAGATGAATGTCGGATATCGCATACGTCTCACCATTGATGTCGACGGTTACCAACCCGAACCTGTCCTTGGTCGTGATGGTTCCAAGCGAATCGTTCAAAGATTGTCCGATTCCTGTTCCGTAATACTTCACAATAAACGCCGAGACTAATCCAAAGTGACCGGGCGAAGTCGTTATCGTGTGCATCGGCTCTGTGAGCGACTGACCGATTCCTGTCTTGTAGTACTTGGTCAAAAACGCCGTAGCAAGTCCGTAATGAGCACCATAGGCTGTTGTTATAGTACCTAATGGTTGGTCTGGCTTATGACCAGTTACTCCACCGTAGAATTTCGAAAGGAACGTTGAGACCAAACCGTACGGCCCTGCACCTCCCGTTGTAATGGTTGCTAGCGGTTCATCGACGCGCTGACCGATCGTGTTCTGATTGAAGCGCGTGATCGTCGGTACGCATAGAGCCTGCTTGCAGCCGCCTGCAACGATCGTGCGTAAAGGCTCATGAATTGAATTGATTCGAGGTGCTTGGCCTTTTCGCTCTCCATACCCTATCTGCACAAGAAATGGCGAAGGATCATCAAGCACGAACTTCTTTAGACCTCGAGCAATTCGTTTGCAGGTAGCTTCGGCGAGGGGCTTCTCTCGTTCGAATATCGATTGTCCCGTGTTTGAGAAATCAATACAGGTCGATGCAGGAACGTATTGCTTGTAGAACAAGTTCTCTTCTTTCGCGTGAGTTTGTTCAGGCCATCTGATAGGCAATCCATCACGTCTTAGAACTGCATACCATCTCTTGCGAGTTGTCGGAGCACCGAAGTCACATGCTGAGAGCTCGTGACAATCAAACTGATAGCCAAGTTCTCCCATCGCATCAACAAATCGTCGATATTCTTCACCTTCGCGTGCTTTGATGGGGCGCCCGTCAGAACCGAGCGGCCCCCATTTTTGAATCTCTGGCACGTTCTCTAGGAAGATAACATCAGGCAATATCTCTTTCGCATGCTTATGAACTGCCCAGGGAAGCATACGAAGACCATTTTCGCGAGGCTTACCGCCCTTAGCTCGAGAATGGTGCGTGCAGTCTGGTGATGCCCACATCATCTCGACTGGTCTATCATCAACAAGGCGTTTGAGATCAGCCTTGAAAATGTCCTCTGTCACATGATGTGTAAGCGGGTGGTTTACCTTATGCATTGAAATGGCTTTGGGATCGTGATTCACGGCGATATCGCAAGGACGTTCCATGGCAGCCTCAATGCCTGTGCTGGCTCCACCTCCTCCAGCAAAGCAATCAATGATCATTCAACATCACCTCCCTGAGCTCGACGTAGATGCCAGGACGCTCGTCGTAACACTTCGTCGTATGGTTGATCGCGATCTGCTGGTCTCCAGTCTCGAAGAAACCCAAGCGATCCAATACGTCGAAGATCGTCTTCTCCAAGTTGTCGTTGTCAGGCTTCGTGACCTTGAGTCCCTTCGGATGCTTAGCGTCAGCCTGATAGCAGATGCACATCGAGATCTCGCACGCACCATGGAATGGTTCTTCTGGACGATGAGGCGCCATGTGTGCTTCGAGCTTCGCTTCGATCTCTTTGAGAGCTGTGCTCTTGCGGATGAACGCTTTGCCGGTCTTCTTGTTGACGGCAGCTTCCAGATCGTTGTGCGTCGTCGTTGGTGGCTTGAGAGCGCTGAAGAAGCGCAGTCGTCGTTTGTTCGATTCGTTATTCATATCAACTTCCTAGGTTTTAGATTTCATTTCTTCTCGCGCGGTTACCCTGCCGCAGGGGGTTGGTAGTAAGCTAAGCATCACGCGCTAAGGTGGGCGCGGTTTACCGCCCACCGTGCTTACTACTTACCCCCTCAGGGTGGGTGTTAACCCTTTACTACGTAGTAGTAAAGGCACCACCCCCATTTTTACCGCCCATGGTAGGGTGGTAGAGTTTGGGTTATTACCACCTACCACCAAGGGTGGTAAAGGTTGATGTTTGCCAGGGTGGTAGTGTTGGAAAAACATAAGCATTACCACCCCTAGAATCCTTCTACGATCGCATCAAGTTCAGAGTCGACGAGGATGCCTTCGCGTTGCTTTTCGGGGTCTATTTTGATAGGGCACCATTCGTTTTTCCCCGCTCTCGTCCATTCATTGAGAGTGCTCTCTGAGATCTCTTTGCCATCGACTTCGCCAAGGCGCTCATAGACGTTCTTACGCGTCGTTTCAACGCCGTCGAGCTGGCATTGCGTCATGGCTGCGCGAAGCGCTTTGATCTTCTTCTCGCGGTTCGATTCGGTCTTGCGCGCTTGTCCTTCAGCACGGCGCTTCTTCTTAGTTGATTCTGCATCCGTATCGATATCAGCGAGTATTCCGATCGTGTCGACTGAATGCATCGGGTAGTCGAACCAGACGTTCACAGGAGCGAACTTAGGGAACTCACGCAGAGTGCCCTCAATTCGCCACGCAGAGCGCTCACGTGCCCTCTTCTTCGCATCATCGATGCGGATCCTTAACCATGAGTAGTAGTCGGGCTTCAGGTTCTTCCTGCACCACGCGAAGAGCTTGTTGCCGACCAGCTGATCGTCCTCTGGGCACCTGTCGCGCCAGTCTTGGCCATTCTGCAGGTTATCCAGGAACAGCGTGCACTCATTACGCATGAACAGATCCACTTGCTGCTCTTTGATCTCGTCGGTGAGCTCAAGCTCTATCAGGTCCAGGAGCGCATCAGGGTCGCGCGCGAACACGCCAGATCCCGATGCTCTGTCCATCGAGCGCTTCGAGCCTTGGTTGCCCTTGCTGTGATGATGGCAGTAGATCACGGCGCACCCAAGCTCCGTACATACACGGTCGAACTGGTTGCAGAACGCTGCCATCTGATCTGCGCTGTTCTCGTCGCCCGTGATTACCTTGTAGATAGGATCGATGACCACTGCTATAGGGCGGGTCTTGAGCGCGCGTCTGATGAGCCCAGGAGCGAGCTTATCCATGGGCTTCGACTTGCCGCGCAAGTTCCAGATGTCGATGTTCTTGATGTTGTCCGGGCTTAGCCCTTGTGCTGCGTAGGCATCACGGAAGCGATGCAGGCAGCTCGCGCGGTCAAGCTCCAAGTTCACGTAGAGCACGCGTCCCTGAGTGCACTTCCAGCCGAGCCACGGCTTGCCCTCTGCGATCGCGATGCACAGCTCGATGAGCGCGAATGACTTGCCAGCCTTAGAGGGACCAGCGAGCAGCATCTTGTGCCCTTGCCTGAGGACTCCATCGATGAGCGGGTCTGCGAGCTCTGGCATGTTCTCCCAGGCATCCGCTAAGCTCTCAGGCTCTGGCAGATCGTCGTTGGTCTCATCGAACCATTCGAGCCATGCGTTCCAGTTCTCCTTGCCGATGTTCGTAGCGATCAAAAACTGCTTGTTCTCACCGCGCCAAACGCCGGGCATGCGCGATAGGCGAGAGGGATTCTTGTTCTGCGTGTCGACCTTGAGGCCGTTCTTCGCGCAGGTCGAGTACAGGAAATCGACGCGCTTTCGATACTCGTCGTAGTCCTTCGCATCGATCTTGACGACCGCATGTATCGACTTATTTCCGGAATGAACGAGCGCTGCGACAGGCAGTTCCAGGGCTTCGATGATGGCCTTCTGCTTCTCGATCTCAACGCTATCGGACTCGACGAGCGCGTATCTGAATTCCGCAACGTTGTCGTTCCTGACACCCTGGCCATCGAGAGGATTGAACCGAATCCATGCCCCCGCTTCTGGCTTGTAATGCCCCAGGGCTGAATCGAGATCATCCTTGTACTTGGTGAGTCCCTCGATCAGCTCTCCTGCGGTCCTGCGGTAGTTTCCGCGGCGGCTAGGCTTCCATCGTCCGTCCTCGTCGAGCCAGGATTCGGTGACGTAGCCAACATACTCGCTTGGCTCGAATAGCGTCTGCAGGTATTCGATGATCTCCTTGTAGCCGTGCCATTCGCCTTCCGGGACTTCGATCTCCGATGATTCGACCCACGAAGGGTCGACGATCTGACCCTCTGGCCTGTTATCGGAGTATTCATCGTCCCAGCCGAGCGCGCATCCTGGATCATAGGTTGGTACCCAGCCATGGGAGCGCGCGAGCTCGACGATCGAGCCAGCCGTAACGGGCGCTTGGTCGCTATGGCCAAAGCTCGACCATTTGCGCTCGCACTCACCAGCGTGATAACGATCTGCGTCATTGCGTGACCAATCGTCCCAGACTTGCACGTCGTATCCTTGCTCGTGCAGCCCCATGCCTACTTGTACCCATTCATCGTACGAACAGGCAGCAGGATCTATCGCATCGAGGACCTCATCCATGTTGTAGTAGCTATCGCTCATGCTGCACCTCCTGGAACGTAGGTCGCAGGATCGATGCCGCGGGGTGTTCTCCATCCATTGGAGGCGATGCGAGTTATGAGCTTGGATGCATCATCCTTGCTCCATTCGCCCACATGCTTAAAGCCACGGGATTCGAGCTGACGGATCTGCTTAGGGGTCGTGAGGCCTTCCTTGCGGCGCTTCTGCAGGCGGTCGATGAGAAGCGATGCCTTGCCGGAGCACTCGACCGCGGAGCTGTCGATGCCGGCTTCATCCAAGTACTTCGCCTGCTTTTCAGACATTGGCGCCATCTCGTATGCGAAGGATGGCATGTAATTCGCAAGATCTTGATCCTGGATCGAAAGTTCGAACTGCAGAGGATCAACGTTCTTGCGCTTGCGCTTCTTCAGCGCATCGAGCTGCTTCGCAAGGGACTCCTCGCGTTGCGCGAGCACGTCTTGCTCTGCATGCGCTTCGACCTCTTCGAGATCGAGCGGCGCCGGAGCATTCTCGATGATCTTGGTCATGGCATGCGCAACGTCCACGTCAGCTGCTATCAGATGCGCTGGGCGGCACAGCTCATGGCGCTCTACATGCCAAAGGAAGTCGAGCAAAAGCAAGTGGTCTTTGCCGGTCTCAGGGGACAAGCGAGTGCCGCGCCCTACCATCTGGCAGTAAAGAGAGCGCACCTTGGTGGGGCGAAGGACGATGATGCAGTCCACACTGGGGCAGTCCCATCCTTCAGTGAGCAGCATCGAATTGCAGAGCACGTTGTAGCGGTCGTTCTCGAAGTCTTGGAGCACCTCTGCTCTGTCCTTCGAATTGCCGTTCACCTCAGCCGCCCTGAATCCATGGCGCACCAGGATATCGCGGAACTTCTGCGAGGTGTCGATAAGAGGTAGGAACACCACGGTCTTTCGATCGAGGCACCCTGCGGCAACCATTTCCTCAGCGATCTGCTCAAGATAAGGGTCGAGAACGCTGCCTACATCCGACGCCTTGAAGTCACCGGATGATATGGCCACGCTCGATAGATCGAGCTTGATAGGGATCGTCTGCGCCTTGATGGGGCAGAGATAGCCCTCTTTGATCGCTTTAGGGAGCGTGTATTCATACGCCAGGGAATCGAAGTACTCGCCGAGATTCCTGCGATCGCCTCGGTCAGGCGTTGCGGTGACACCGAGCACCCTTGCGTCCTTGAAATGGCGCAGCACCGTCTGGTAACTATCCGAGAGCGCATGATGCGCTTCATCAACCACGATGGTGTCGAAGTGGTCTGGTGCGAACTGATCCAGGCGCTTCTGACGCATGAGCGTCTGAACGGATCCTACGGTTACTCGCTCGAATCCATAGAGACTCGTCTGCTCCGCTTTCTCAACACTGCAGCCGAGTCCTGTCGCGCTCATGAGCTTATCAGCGGCTTGCTCCAAAAGCTCACCGCGATGAGCCAGGATGAGCACGCGACCGCCTTGCATGACCGCATCCTTAGCGACCATGGAGAACACGATCGTCTTGCCGCAGCCTGTAGGCAGGACGAGGAGCGTGCGATCGCGCCCCTCGTCCCATTCGCGCTCTATGGCCACACGCGCTTCTTGTTGGTATGGTCTCAGCTCCATCGCTCTAATCCATCGAGTAGGGGTTCTGGTACTGCTGAGGCTGAGCAGGCATCGGCATCTGCGTCTGCTGTGCCTGCGGAGCTGCTACGGGTTGCGCTGTTGGTTGTGCGGTCTGCTGGTAGGATGCGAGCGCTTTGTTCCAATCTTTGGGATCGACGTACTCATCGATGTCGTTCGTGGTTCGGTCCTCGCCATTTTTCGTTACATAGCTACGATTCTTGATCTTGACCCAGCCTTGCTTGCCGATCACTTCACCCCAGTGGGGCTTCATGATGAGCTTATCCGGATCTGCGATGCTGGGTTCTTTCTGGAAGCCAAGAGCTTCGAAGAAGCGATTGACGCGCCACGTGCCGCCTGAGTAGAGCAGGATGGAGTCGAATACGCTCGTCTCGCGCCCATCAACCAGCTGGATCTTTAGCGTGAGCGATGCGCGGGGGCAAGGTGGAACCTTCTCCGAACCTTCGTAATACTCTTTCTCCAATTTATCGACCGTGAAGGGGTAGTAGCCGGGATCGAGCAGGATGAAGCCAGATCCGTTGTCCTCATATTCAGAATCCCAGTCGAGAGCGGTGTTGTCGGTAGTTGCCATTGCGTTTGTCCTTTCTGTTTTAGTTGCCGAATGGTACGGGTTGGTTGTTGTAGTATTCGCGTATCTTGGAGACGCACAGAGGCCACTGCGCTTCGATGCCGCGCTTAACGTAGTCAGGGTCATTGTTCGCAGGGTCCATCTCTGCGGGCATGAAATGATTGATCTCGCTCGAGAGGATGCGAATGTCCTCGAGTGTGATGTTGTCCTGCTTCATGAGAGCCAGCACGCCGTTCCAGCATTCCGGAAGCGCCGGAGCTGCTTGATCATTAGTCGGCATGCTTACCGGCGGGGGAGAGGGAATAGCTGTTTGCGCAGGTTGTGGAACGCTTTGCTGAGTAGGCTGCGGAGTAATTGCGGAGCTTTGCTGAGTAGATGCTGCAGCCGTGATGAACGGCTCGATGATTTCGAAATCGAACTCAAGCTCGCCAGCAAGGCCATAACGATTCTTAGCATCCCAGCAGGGGTTGTGTTCCGCATACATGACACGCTTACCGCCACGAGCTTTGCCCTTCTTCTGGTTCATGCCAGCATCGACATTCTCGATGATGATCTTGTAGTTGACGAAGAGCAGTACGTCTGCCCATTCTTTTACCAGTGGAGCGGTCTTGCGTTGAAGCTTCAGCTCCCACCGGTCATAGCTCGATGCTTCATCAGGACGGTCGAAGCGACGAGTAATCGCATGAGCGGTGAAGACTACATTGATGCCGATCTCGACTAGATCAGAGAGCTTGTTCAGGAGCTTTCCGAACTCTTCTTTGATGGCTGTATATCCTGCGCCATATCCGGGAGTTTCGATCGAGTCCCACTTGTTCTTGATGCAGAGATGGTTGATGCAGAGCATCTCTGCCCAGTCTGCAGTGTCGAGAACGAGCGTTGCGCAAGGGCGCTCCGCCTTCACGGCTTCGATGATGCCCAGCAGCTCGTTCCAAGACTTTGGTGCTGGATCGATACGAGCCACGTCGAGCTGGTTCGTGCCGCCCTCGGTGTCGATGAAGAGTGGATCGGGGAACTGAGAAGCGAACGTGGTCTTACCGATGCCTTCAGGACCATAGATCACGATCTTCTGCGCTTTAGCGATCTTGCCTCGGGTGATATTGAGAGCCATTACTCATCACCTGCTTTCGGTATGGTGATGGTGAGGCGGGGGGACTGAGTCTGCGTCTTCATGTATGCCTTGAATACGTCAGGATTTGTTGCCTTGAATGCCTTGCTGTCGAAGACGTTCTTGATGATGGGTGCAGACACACTTACTTTGAGGCCGTTTGAGAGCACCTTAGAGCTTGCCATGCCCATATAGTCCTTGATCTGCGCTTCGCGGGCTTTCTTGTGGGCAGCAGCTTGCGCAGCCCACTTCTTCTCGTTGAGATAGGCTTCGACTGCTGATTCGAGGTCGATATCGCTTGTGATCGCAGGGAATATGATCGTATCTTCTACATCTGCCATGGGTTTACCTCCTCATTAGGTTGTTCAGTTGTTAGTTGCGGTGCTGGGGTAGAAGTAGGAGTGACTTGTGCGTTCGAATAGCCATCCTCGATGACGATCGAGCATTCGTCTCCGGTAGAAACACGCGTCCCGATGATCTGAAGATCCTGAGACTCTGCCCATGCTCCGAACTCCTGGAGCGTCTGCGGGTCGAATTGCTCGAGCTTGTCCACGAGCACGAAGCCACATTCAGGTTTCAGAGCGCGAACGATAGCGGTGGCCACGCGGAGCTGATCGGATCCCGACATGCAGTCCCAGGCGTTGCCGTTATAGATAAGCTCGCCCTTCTCGACCGTGAGGCCATCAAGGGGCAACTTCGCATCTGCAAGGAGTTTCATCTTGTCGGAGCGGATGCTCTCGATCTCACGCGTGAGATCCTCATACTGCTCTTTGAGTTCGTCAGCATCTTTCATGGCCATAGCGCGAGCAGCGTTCGTGCGAACCTTCGCGTTCGTCTCGTCGATAGCAGCGATGGATGCTTCGATCTCAGACGTGGATTCGTCTTGCAATGCAGCAGCGCTCTTCTTCGCTGTTGCTAATTCTTCGTGGAGCTTTTCGATATCTGCGTTCTTCTGAGAGAGCTGTTCTCCTAGCTCCGAGATACGATCGGCAAGTGCTTGAGCGTCGTGTTCTGTGTTGGCCAGCGCAGCTTCGATATCGGTCACCCGTTCGCGCATACGCTGGTTCTCGCCATTACGAGCCAAGATCTCTTGCTGCTGCTGGATAAGCTCAGCTGCGCTCACAGGATCTTCCGGCACATCAGGATAGAATTCCATCTCATCAGCAGCACCACGCTTCTGGCGCTCCATCTGACCGATGCTCGTGCGCTGATTGAAGAGCTTCTCTTCCTTGGCTTCAAGCTCGAAGAGATAGTCACCTACGCCGATGATCTGCAAGAGCGTCTTTGCTTTCTCCTTCGAGGTCGATTCCATGAACTTCGGCAGATCGAGAGCGAGCGCTTCGATGAACTGGTCAAGAAGATTCTGGCCAGATTTGTTGCCAGCAGGATCGATGACCTTGAGCGCCGAGGTCTTACCCTTGCGCTCCACGATGAGGCCATTCGTTAATTCGACGTGTAGGTAGGGATCCGTTGCAGATCCTTCACGGTGGGGCTGACTGGGCTTCTTCCTGTTGCCACCCAAAGCCCAGGAGATGGCATCGAGAACGCTCGTCTTGCCCTGGCCGTTACGACCGCCAACGATCGTGAGGCCGCTCTGTGCGGGTTCGAGCTTCACCGCCTTTACGCGCTTGACATTCTCGAGCTCGAGACTGTTTATTTTTACTGATTGAGTCAATTCATGTCCTTTCTAATCGAATGGGTAGGGGTTTGGTTTGCGGATGTTCTTTGGTCGGAATGGCTCCTTGTTCTCCAAGAAGACACGTCCTTTGCGGCGAAAGCGCCTGATCTCGATATCGCAATCCAGGTAGAAGTACTCGGTCTGGAATGCGTTCATGAGCTTGCTCACGTTCGCGATCTCGTCCTCGCAGACAACGGGGAAGTCAGTGACTTCAACGATGTCTCCCACTTTGGTGGTCTTGACGAACTCCTTCAGCGTTTCTCGCGCGAAGATGCGCATCTCGCTTAGGGGTCTGTTCCCGATGTTCGGCACTTCGCTTCGGTCGATCTTGGTTAGCATGGTTCCTCCTTGCGTCATCTACTGTCATACGACAATATCTGACGTTCTCATACATTCTGCTGTATGTCAATATCTGACGTATGAGAAACGAAGCATCGAAAATACCTGGGTTCGGCGATCGCCTGAAGGATGCCAGGCTGGATGCTGAGCTAACGCAACAATCTGTTGCTGATGAATTAGGCTTAACCATCCGCACCTATCAACGCTACGAGGCTGGAACCACCGAGCCAACGCTTAACCATTTGGTTTCTCTCTGCATCACCCTTGATGTGTCGGCAGATTACTTACTTGGTCTTGCTGACGAAGAACGCGCTGGTGGACGTTGAACAAGTCCTCAAGGTCGTCCCATAGCTCTACGAACCCGATAATTTCTCCGCTTTCCATGCGTTGGTAATGCCGCAAACTGATTCCCAAATGGTCAGCAACCTGCTGTTGGGTCATGCCCTTATCGATGCGGGCTTGTTTAAGATTCGGTCTCATTTTTTCTCCTCATGAACTGGGGTTTTGATGAATTCCCCACTCATTTCGACTACTTTTTTTCTGATTCACAAAACCTACATATTCTTGCGGGGGCTGATTCCGAGATCCTCGCGGATGTGACGAAGCCTCGATCGCGCTGCGTTGTACCTTCTGGTCTCATAAGCGAGTTCAAGGATCTCCTCACGAACAAGGAACCCCTTATCCGCTTTGATTTGCTTGATGATGCTGAGCTTTTCAACGAGGTCTTCTCGCTTTGACCCTCGGAACGGTTCGTTCTTGAGGTAGTTCTCGCGCTTCTCTTTATCGAGCTGCTCTATGAGCTTCCTAGACTCTTTCTCGGTCCTCTCGGTACTCTCGCGCAAATTGCATATCCGGCATTTGCCTTTACGATCAACGATGGTCCTCAAGGAGTTGCATGAAGTGCACCAGCTAAGAGAGATCTCATTCCTGCGGATCCGATCGGCTTTTCGGTATACCGATTTCTCCGATCGTTTGAGCCTCTTCGCTATCTCTTTCACGGGTCTCTTGCCAAGATTCAGATAGAGATAGCTAAGATCAGCGTTCGACCAACTTCGCTGCCGCGCTCCTTTTCGAGTCATAAGACCTTCCTCACGAACCAACCCAAGTGCTACGAGAGTCAGAGCGATGCCACAGAGGGTGAGAGTCCACGCTATTGACATGGCAGCCACCATTTGTGGTATGCTCTGACTTGGTTTTTGGTTGAAGTTCCTCGTCCTTTATGGATCAGGGACTTCTTCTTTTTCATGCGCATGCTTTCCTTTCTGACTCATTCACACTCCTTTCTTCGAAGAGCTTTGCTAGCGCAAAAGAGATCTCACTGAGATGAATATCGCGAGGTGCGATCACGCGGGCAGAGCCATACCTTGATTTGCAAAAGTACTCACCCTTCGCAAATACGACTGCTTGGGCACTCATTTCTTCCTCCTCCTTTCTTGTTCTCATGAATGAATGCCCCTTCTGGCAGCGTCTCCTGTTCGCGTTAGGTTCAAGTACCACTCGATATGTGCCTTTGCGCCGATCGTTCAAACACAGCAGACTTTCTCGTCTTATTTAGTGGCGTAAAGGCAAGCAATGCGATCATCCGGCACCAACACGAATGCCAGGACGCAGATGAAGATGAGCGTGGTAG
>JABLTO010047243.1_pt1 | contig 36009 bp, 27 predicted proteins | sample 7160091 | NCBI WGS metagenome assembly JABLTO01 (sample SAMN14651225, study PRJNA627086) | human gut metagenome | isolation source: feces | host: Homo sapiens
ACGCATAACTAGCACCAACAGTTGCTACAATAGCTAATAATAAAACTACTACTGCTATTATTATTGTTTTCTTATCTTTCATATTTAACCTCTTTCTACAATAAAATTGTAGCATTAAATTATACTTTATTCAATCAAAAAACTACAGATTTACTGTAGCTTCATGGTTTCATCTTTTCTTGTACCATCAATATTATATTCATGTTTAAGCCAAGAATAAGTATTTAATAATTCTGGATTAACTTGAACTAACTTTTCAATTGCTTCATCTACCCTAACCGGCACGGAAAGTTCAAATGCTTTTTTATTTGTTATTATTTCATTATATTCTTTTTCATTTTGCTTTTTATAATAGAAAATAGCATTTTGCATATAAGGAAAATAAATTTCTAATAAATTAATTAGTTCTTCATTACCTGTTATTCTTACATCTTTTTCACAATAAGTACCACGATAATTATTAGTATAATATCCTTCTAAGGAATTCAATAAAATTTCTTCTTTATACATTTCATATATATTTTCATCAAAATTACTTGTCATCATTGTTTTTTGCTTTAAATGTCTACATTCATGATAAAGAGTGGTAATAATATGTAAGACTTCTGGTTGTTCATTTAAATTATTTTTCGCAAGTAAATCTTTAATATTATAAACATTTAAAACAATACTTCTACTTTCTTGGTAAGCTCTGCCATAGATATTATTATCTTCTGTTAAATAAATATGAATTTCTTCACCCATAAATGTTTTAGCAATGCTTTTTAATGCTCCAAAAACCATCATATAATCAATATCTTTTTTATCATCTTTAAATACTTTATCAAGTATTTCTATTGCTTCTTTAAATGAATAGTTATAATCATTTATCCAGTTTGTTTCTTTTTGGATTCGTTTTTTTTCTTCTTCAGTAAAAATATTTTGTTTTAATTTTTCTTTTAAATTAATTAAAAGAGTTATGGAGAATGTTTTATCTAAAAGAAACATACAAGTTTTAGAGTCAAGATTATTTAGATCATAATTTGCAGCCATGTAAATTATTTCATCAAAATCATTTTTTTCTATATAACTTTTAGCTCTTTCATCATTCATTATGAAATTAAGTAAATAACGATTATCTTCTCTCATGCCTAGTTTACTTAAAAATGTATTAAAAACAATTTGTCTTTCATAAGGGTATTTTAATGCGTTATTAACTATATCTAGAAAAGAAGATATACCTTGTTTTTCATCGTTTAGTAAATACTCAATCGGACACTTTTTAGTTATTTTAAGTAGAGTTTCATAATCAGTTATTTTACCATCTTTTAAAGATATCATTAATTCATCATTATTAATATTTTCTTTATTCATAAATTCAGCCGTAAATAAAAATCTGCTTAAATAATCATGAATATATTCTATGTCAAGCATCTTTTTATTCATTGTGCCCTTTTTAATAATATCTTGCAAATATATATTATTTTTAATTAGTAAAAACATTTGCTTAATCATACTTACTGGTAATTCAAAGAAACTAGCATTTAAAGTAACCATAAAACTTCCTGTATAATCTCTTGTAAAATTAAGTTCATCAATAAGTTTGGTAAGTACTGCATTTTCCATATATTTTTTAAAAAAGTAATAATCATTAATTAAAGAAAATAGGTTTTTAACATATTCACTATTAAGATTAGCATCTTTTAAATAGCAATACTGAGTTAACATCATTTCATAATCATTAAAACTTTTGAAAATTTTGGAAATTAAATAAGGCATTGGTTCAAAGTTATCTGCTAAATCAAGACTTAATAAATACTTAAATATTTCTATTACTCTATAATCATTATTAATACTCATACTAGAATAATAAAATTTTTGAAAACAATCTATATTATTATCTAATGTATGTCTACTTTTATCATTTTTAAGTAACAGATATATTTCATCTACCACATTCATAATAATTATTCCTCATTTTTTAAATTGTTTATAATTTGTGTAAATTCATCTCCTAGTAACTCTTCACTCTTATAAGCAGGACTTAATAAAATATTATCACCAGCTTGGGCCTTCGCATAACACGCTAAAACAGAGGCCTCTAGTTTTTCATGTGTTTCACAAGCTATATGATTACGGTCACTAAAATCCTTAATAAGATATCTATCTTCCCCAATAGCGGCAATAAATAAAACATTCTTTAAGTAACTTTTAAGTTCTTCTAAATCGCTTTCTTTACCATCACCCATAATTAATAAGATTTTCCCAGGTAACGCGGTTATGGCATTAATTGTATCTTTTATATTCGAAGACTTACTATCATCATAAAAATTTACGTTATAAAGGGATGTTATATATTCTAGACTATGTTTAACACCTTTATAAGTACTAAGGACTTTAGTAATTGTGTCATTACTTACACCTAGTTCTTTACAAGCACTAACACTTGCTAAAACATTTTCATAATTACTAAGTCCTTTTAAAACTATTTTTCTTAAATCAATAATTTTCTCCTTCTCATAATATAAAGAACCATCTAAATAATAAGCATCACTAATATTTTTTAAAGAGAAGTATTTAATAGAACTATTAATACCATCTATTAAACTTAAAAGTGATGTATCTTCTTTATTAACAATGACTGTATCATATTCATTTAAATTAATTAAAGCTTTTTTCATTATATCTTTATCTAAATTATAAAGATTAGTCATAACTACCATATTACTTTTATATTCAATAATATTATCTAGTTCTTCTTCACTTACATTAATAACTATATAATCATTACTTTTAACACTACTTATAATGCTTGCTAATGAATCATTTTCTTCTAAAACTGATTCTACATTATAGCCATCATTTTTTAACATTTCATATATCAAAGAAGCAGTTATCGTACGACATGTTTCTCCACACACACTTATAATATTAACTGCATTAGGTAAATAATGAAAACTAACCTCTAATTCATTTAAAATAGGTTTACCTATCATACTTGCTTTTTCTTTTAACTTAGGCTTATCATAAACACCTGAACTTACTATTAAAACGTCATAACTACTACTTATATAATCTACATAATCATCTACTCTACTTGCTTTTACTATTGCAGCATTATCCATTTTTAATTCATTTAAAGTAATATCAGGGAACGTTTTGGCATAAACAAGTGTTACTTTGTTATCAGGTGTAAGTAACTTTGCTACCGCTAAAGTTTTGCTATCTAAACCAAGTATTAAAATATTTTTATTGTACAGCATTTAAAGAGTCACCATCTTCTAATTTAACTTTAACTATTTTGGATACACCTTGTTCTTGCATAGTTATACCATATAGAGTTTTCGCATATTCCATAGTTCTTTTTTTATGGGTTATTAAAATGAATTCACTTTTGTCTTCTTGCTCTTGTAAATATTTGCCAAAAGTATCAACGTTTGCTTCATCTAGAGCAGCTTCAACCTCATCTAAAACACAGAAAGGTACTGGATAAACATTTAAAATAGCAAATAGTAGGGATATAGCTGTAAGTGTTTTTTCTCCCCCTGATAGTAAAGCAATATGATTAAGTTTTTTACCAGGAGGTTCGGCAATAATATCAATACCAGTTTCTAATATGTTATCTGGGTCAGTAAGTTTTATTTTACCACTGCCACCTTTAAACATTTTCTTAAATACCCGTTCAAACTCATCGGAAATTTTTTCGTAAGCCTCGGTTAAACGGCTAATCATGATTTCATCCATTTCTTTAATTATTTCTAATAAATCAGCTATAGACGTATCTAAATCATTTTTTTGACTCGTTAAAAAGGTATATCTTTCATTAACTCTTTCATATTCTTTAATGCTACCAATATTGACGTCACCTAAACGATTCATGGCCTTTCTTAAACTACTAACACTTTCTCTTGCAATATCACTATCAATATCAAGTGTATATTCTCTTTTAGCATGTTCATAGGTCATATGATAAGTTTCATTTAAAAGATTTAATAAGTAATCCATTTTTGTATCCATCTTGCTAGTCTCAAGTTCATACCCATGGATCTCATTTAATATCTTATGATATTCACTATTTTTTTCACTTATTTCTTTATCAAGAGCATTAATTTCGCTCGATATATCACTTCTTGTACTTTTTAACTCATTTAACTTATTATTTAAATTTTCTTTAATAATTTCTTTATCTTTAATACTATTTAATAAGCTAAGCATTTGTTTTTCAGTATCATTAGTAATGATAGACTGGGCCCCATCTAAACGAATACTAATATTTTCTTCCTCTTTCTTAATATCATTAACAAGTATTTTCTTTTGACTAATCTTTTCATTTAAAGAAATAATTTCTCTTGTAAGATTTTCATTTATAGTATTATTATCTTCTTGTTCTTTTAAGAAATCTATATTTTTCTTTTGAAGAATAGTCATATTTTCTTTTACTAGTTCTAAGTCTTTTTCTGTTTTTCTTAAATCACTTTTTAATTTTAATGTACTAGTTTGTTTTTTTAAAGAACCACCGGTTAGGGAACCGCCTGTATGCATAATTTCGCCATCAAGAGTTACAACCCGATACCGATACCCCGTACTTTTACCAATTCTATTCATAGCATCAATATCACTCGCAACTATAACATTACCAAGTTGGTTTTCAATTATATCTTTATATGTTGGAGCAAATTCCACTAAATGACTTGCAATATCAATGAATCCTGTTTCTCTCTTTAAGCTATCAATAACACTTTTAGGTATTTCCTTACCTTTAATAACATTTAAGGGAAAGAATGTTGCCCGACCTAGTCCTTGTTCTTTTAAATATTTAATTGCCTCTTTAGCACATGATTCGTTATCTACAACAATAAAGTTACTAGAAGCCCCCATAGTAACATCAATAGCATTTAAATAAATATCTTTAGTATTAATAAGTTTACCAATTGTATTATGAATGCCTTTTAGTCTTGGATGGGATAAAACATTTTTCACGGCATACGGCACACTGGCATCTTCTAAAATATTATTTTCTAAAATGTCTTTTTTATTTTGTAAACTATAAATATCTCTATCCAAACGTTCCATTTCGTTTTTGTGTCTGTTAAATTTGACATTAAAGACACTTATTTTTTCTTCAATATCCCGTTTTTTATTTTCTAAGTTGTTTAAAGTGCTAGTAAGGGTAGTAAGGCTGTTTTCTAAAGTTTCTTTTCTTTTTAATACATTTAGTTTCTCTTCTTGTAGTTTTAAGTATTCGTTATTCACTTTTTCATGGGATACTTCATAACTTTGTCTTTCTTGAAGCATCATTTTTTCACCATTTAACTTAGCTAACTCTTCATTTACTAAAATCAAATCATTACTATACTTGTTAATGTCATCTTCCACATGAATCATACTTGTTTTTAATTGTTCCACTAAAGTTATTTCTTTAGTATTTTTTAATTCACTTTTTTCTTTTTTCTCATTTAAAGAAGCCTTTATCTTGTCTATTTCTTCGTAACGTTTATTTAAATTGGTAATATCATAAGTAGTAAGAGCTATTTCTTTATTTTCTAGATCAGACTTATATTCTAAGTACTTTTTAGCAACTTCACTTTGTTCTTTTAAAGGTATGACTTGCGTTTTTAATTCTTCGATAACAAGTTCTACTTTTTCTAGGTTATCACGTGTTTTTTCTAGTTTTCTTAAACTTTCATTTTTTCTAGTACGATATTTTAAAACACCGGCTGCACTTTCTAGGATGTATCTTCTTTCTACTGGTTTTGCGTTAACAATTGTCTCAATATTACCTTGACTAATAATATTAAAAGAATCCATTCCAAGACCACTATCTAAAAAAAGATTAGTAATATCTTTTAATCTTACTTTGGCATTATTAATAAAATACTCATTTTCACCTGTATAATATAAAACTCTTTTCACTTCAACTTCGGTAAGACTGGTATTTAAAAACATAGATGTATTATCAAATGTCAAAGAAACCTCTGCTCTTTTAAAAGGGGCTCTTGTTTCACTACCAGCAAATATAACGTCACTCATAGCTCCACCACCACGTAAACTTTTAACAGATTGTTCACCTAAAACCCATCTTATCGCATCAACAATATTACTTTTACCAGAACCATTTGGTCCAACTATCGCTGTTATAGGTGTTTTAAATTCCATTTCCATTTTATCAGCAAAGGATTTAAAACCTAACGCTCTAATACTTTTTAATTTCATAATTACCTCGCTCTTTTTTGATACGCATCAAATGCGGCTTTTTGTTCTGCTTCCTTTTTGCTTTTACCAATACCAGTACCATAGACAATACCATCAATTGTTACATTAACGGTAAATGTTTTATCATGACTTGGTCCCTCTTCACCAACAACTACGTAAGAAAGACTTTCTTTATCTGTTTGGACTAATTCTTGTAAAAGGGATTTGTAATCGCCTAAAAATGACACACCTTTTTTAATATAAGGAATGATTATTTCTTCCGCATACTTTTTGGCTACTGCAAAGCCACAATCTAAATATATTGACCCTAAAGTACTTTCAAATACATCAGCAATAATCGTGTCATTTATATTGTTTTGTTGGCCATGACCAACTCGAATATATTTATTTAAACCTATTTCTTTACTATATGTTGCAAGAGCATGTTCACATACGAAACTCGCTCTTTTCTTACTCATCTCGCCTTCTTTTAAATTAGTGTTTAAATAAAAATATTCACTTGTTACTAACTCTAAAACAGCATCACCTAAAAATTCAAGACGCTCATAATCAACGGCCTTATGTTCATTAGCATAAGATGAATGGGTAAAAGCCATAGTCATACGATCTCTATTTTTAATTGTAATACCTCTTTTTAAAAAAAATTCTTCAAAATCCATAGTATCCCTCCTAGATAATTATACAAAAGAAAGTATTGTTTTACAAGCAAACATTTTTGTAGTAGAATACTCTTAGGGTGAGTTATGAAAAAAGTAATCATATTTTTTATTAATCTCTATCAAGTAACACCCATGCATGCCCATTACATGTGTCGTTTTACACCAACATGTAGTGAATATATGAAAGAATCTATTAACGAATATGGTGCTTGCAAAGGAGTTATGCTTGGTTTAAAAAGAATAAAAAGGTGTATCCCTTTTGGTGAGTATGGATACGACCCCGTAAGAAAGAAGGAAAATTATGAAAAAAATTAGTAAGATTTTAGTACTTTTTAGTATGGTATGTTTATTAAGTGGTTGTAACAAAACAGAAAATTTAGAGATATATGCTACTTCCTATCCTATTGAATATCTTGTATCTAGTCTTTATAAAGAACATTCTACTGTTACCTCTATTTACCCAGATGGAACCAATGTAAATGAATATACTTTAACAGATAAACAAAAAGATACTTATAGTAAAGGTGATATTTTTGTTTATAATGGTACAACTAATGAAAAACAAATTGCTAAAGACTTGGTTAATACTAATAAAAGATTAAAAGTTATGGACGCGGCTCTTAGTTTAAAATACACCAATAGAACCGAAGAACTTTGGCTTAGTCCAAGTAATTATTTGATGCTTGCTACTAATATAAGAGATAATTTAATTGAACAAATCGGCACTAAATATATTAATGAAGAAATAAATAATAATTATAAAAAGTTAGAAGAAGAGTTATCTATCATGGACGCAACTATAAGAAGTATTGCTACTAGTGCTTCTAAAAAAGGTAGAAATACAATTGTTGTTTCATCTAATGTATTTAAATTCTTAGAAAATTATGGTTTTCAAGTAATATCGCTAGAAGATTATCAAGCAAATACAACCGGACTTAATAGTTTAAAAAATAATTTTAAGAATGGCACTTATAAATATTTATTAGTAGAAAGCGATGAAAAAACAAATGACGCAATTAATGAGATTACCTCGAATGGTGGTAAAAGTATTGTTGTAAATATGATGAATACACTTAGTGAAAATGATAGAAAAAATAATGAAACATATTTTACTTTAATGAATGGTTTTGTAGCTAATTTAAAAACAATTACTAATTAAGACCAAAAATGGTCTTTTTTTATATTTTTTAAAATTTAGGACTTTCATTTTTTATAATTTTATGCTAAACTTAGTTAGTGATTAAAAATTATTGGGCTGTTAGCTCAGTTGGTAGAGCAACTGACTCTTAATCAGTGGGTCTGGGGTTCGAGCCCCCAACAGCCCACCATAATTTGATTATTAAAAGACTAGTAAAAATAAAGGTTTGCTAGTCTTTTTGTTTTTTGATATATATTATGGTTTAGTATTTTATACTACACCCCTAATTTGTGTTATAAGGCATTAAAAAAGCAAATTATGATAATTATCAAAGTATCTTAAAATACCATATAATGGCACACTATGGCATACTTATCGGCATATACTTAGCGCTATTCTATTTACTATTAAAGTTCTATCTATAAAAATTAAATAAGGCACATTAGTTTTAGAATTAAAAATTAAATAAGAGACAAAAGATAAATAAGATAAAAGATTTACGGCTTAATTTTAATAATGAAATGAAAAAGTCATCTATAAAGTCAATCACAATCAAAAAGATATAACGAAACTCTTAAATCTTGGTTATGAATTTGAATTTTTGCAAAAAAAAGTTTGCTAATTTGCTTAAAGTATTTAAAGATGAATTTTAAAAATTTGTTCAAAAGTAAATAGGTTTTATCAATTGGTAAATAAAAAAAGAGATAAGCATGTTATCAATTAACACCACTTATCTCTTTTATTTTGGCTTTCCACATTTTTTTTGACAAGTTCATACTCTTAATACAATTAAAGCAGTCAACTTAGTTTATAGCCTTTTTATTAACATATAAATGATAGCCATTAAAATCAATATTACTATTGCTTGCATCTTCATTTTCTAAAGTAGTAACATAAGTATCACCAGTTAATTTGATCTTACTAGATTTATCTAATTTCAAAGTAATTGCCTTTGCTTTATTAGAAGAATTAATAGCCCCTGTAAAAAGACTGTTACTAGTTAGATTAAAAGTAAGAGATGATATTTCATCTACTACAATACTACCACTGGCTGTTTGGTTGGTAAATTTAAGTGTTACGTCGCCTCCATTACTACCACTAGTACCCCAAGAATCTTTTTGCGCTCTTAAGAAATTACCCGTACTATCATTATTAACAATCGTATTGTTTTCTAAGTTTATTTCACTATTAGTATTAGTTACATAAAAAGTATCACCTTTATTAGTTGTTATTTTACTATTTTTAGCCGTAAATACTGAAACACCAGTTGATGCATCACCACTCATTGATTGATATAAAAAGATGTTTTTATAAGTAGTTGACTTACCATTTAATTTATCATTTGTATCAGTTAAGGTTGTGTTTTCAATAGTTACTGAATTTTTGCCTTCTATCACAATTCCTTCTGAAGTATTAGATACTAACTTCGCATTTTTTATATTTATATTAGCAGTCGAATAAATGCCTGGTGATCCTGACCCACTTGTTGTATAGGTGCCACCATCAACTGTCACATTGCCGCCTCCCCTATCAGTTCTAATAACTGCGGATGAAACCCCACTTGTTGTAACTGTTAAATTGCTCGCGTTCATGTTGCCTCCACCAGTAGTCATAATTCCCCCTGAATTATCTTTGGTTGTCGTAATCGTAGAATCACTTATATTACTAGTGACACTTGCTTCTCTTAATTTTTTTAGGATTGTAAAACCATCCATTTCTGGCAACATTATATCAAGGATAATTAAATCATAACTATTATTAACTGCTTCTAAATAGCCTACTTTGCCATTACCAATTAATGAAACGTTATACCCATCTCTTTCTAAGTTCTCACGTATTGCATCGCCTAAATGATACTCATCTTCTACTACTAATATTTTCATAGTTATCCATCAGTTCTAATTAATTTTAGCATCAGTTCCATAAAAAAACAAGAATGTGAGAACACCCTTGCCTTTGTATTAAATAATGAAAGACTAAGATTTTTTTATGTATTTCATTAATTAAAGTTTCTAAAATATTATTTCTTGTTTCACCTATGGTTGTATCAACATTATCATTTTAAATTAATACTATTAAAAAAAGCTATTTTGAGTCTGAGAGTTACAGCTACATAAAAATACTAAATTTGCGTTATTTAAAACCGCTTCAGTATTGTTTTAACTTCTTCTATCTAAGACGATATATTGGTATTAGTATAGGCGTATAGGTTCAAAAATGTGAGCAACGACTAAATAGCTAACATATGATGAAAACTTTAAAAAGCCTATGAGATTATTTTTTTTGTCTTCGAACTGAAAAAAACTGACAATTTGTCAGTTCTATGTAAAATATATTACATTTTCATTCCATGAGATGTTTCTAACTCTACACTTGCTTCTAACGCTTGATGTCCCGTGACTTGTTGTTGCAATAATTGTTCTAAAGTTAAAATTGGACTTGCTTGCAATCCCAATTCAGAAACACGAGCCTCAAATTGTTTTCGTCTTAAATCTCTTCTTTTTGCTTCCAATTGTAACTCTTCTTGGCTTTTAGTTTCCTCTATGGCTTCCGTTTGATTTTGATTTTGCATTTCGTTTAAATCCATTTTTATAATTTCAGGATATTTTGTCTTTAAATATTCAAGCCTAACAATAGGCGATTGGGTAATTAGTTCATCTTTTGTATTTCTTTTTGTCAGCGTTGAAATTTCAGTAAAAAAATCTTCCATAATTTGTTTTTTTTCATCTTCAAAATTTATTTTAACAATACTTGATAATCTATCTAATTCTTGTTGTGCTAATTGCTCTTGTATTGAATAACTAAATTTTACCATTTTTTTGGCTGACTCAGATTGCAAATCAAAAATACGAAATGATTGTTCTGGTGATAATACTCTTGCTTTATCTACAAATCTTGTTCGATCTAAAACAACAGAATCACTAATACAACTTGCCATTTTACCTACAACTTCTGCATATTGTTCACTAATAACATATTTACTACACAATTCAGCAAGTTTTGATTTTCTTTCTTCTTCTATTTCAGAGAAAGTATGAGAATCTGATTTGAAATTTTGTAATTCAATTGTCGCTTGAATTATCCCTAATTCTTCTTGAGAATACTTTCCAATCAATGCTTTACCTGCAAGTTTTGCACTATACTGACCATGTTGTTCTGCAATATCTAATTGTCTACCACAAGAGTAATATTTAGCAACCTCTGTGAGCAATTCTCTAGTTTTATCATCAAATCCCTCCATCTTAGATATTGCATTACTATATAAAATTACACGAGCAATATGTTCTTCATTGTAAGATTTTTTTCCTTGATAATACCCCTCAGAGTGTATTTCTTCAATACCACTTTTTATTTTAGAAACATCTACCAATTGCATTATTTGATCTGCTGTCAACTGTTCTGGTTCATTTTTCAGATTTCCTAATGTTACATCAAATGTAATTGATGAGAAATCTTGACCATGCATTTGAGACAAAACTTCTAAAGTTTTGATTTCTTCTAAAGGTTTTACCATTTGTTTATCATAAGTTCTTTGCAATTCATTTAGAGTATAATCAATGTCCATATCAATTCCAGTCCACAATTGCTTTTCATACATTGTAGGCATTAAGAATGATTTTTGTCTTTCTTTAAATATAGCTATTTTTATACTTTCTAATGCTTCTAATCCTTCTTGAACTTGGCCATTTCTAATTCGTTGTTCAACATTTACAAGACACTCTTTTAGCATTTGATTTAAATGCTCAATGTTAAATGGAGCATCCTTATTTTCATTTTGTTTATTTTCACCCAATAATTCATCCGATAAATCAGAAAATCTATGAGCGTTTCTAACATTATTAAATCTTGTAATAATCTCACCAACTAAACTAGGATCAATAATTTCACTAGTTCTAAACTTATTAAGAGCTTCTGTTATTTGTTTCATTTCATTTTCGGCTAATTCTCTACGATCAATTAATTCAATTGGAACTGGATGTCCCAATTTTTTTCCTAGTTCAATAGCAGCTCTTATGCTATCTTCATCAACCTCTTCAAAACATATAATAGTAGCAGGTTGAATTTTTTTATATTGTTCGATTCCAGATAAAACATCTTGTATTTCAATATCATATTCTGAATAATTGCCTCTTGTTTGATCTGGCATATTTTGTGTCGAAAAGAATCTTTGCTGGCGCCAAGTAAAGATTGTATTTTGTCTGTTATCAGAACACAAATCATAAGGTGCTTCTGCAGATATAGATTCAGGACTGAATCCATCAATTGAAATAATAACACCAGTTTTACCCTTTATCATTGCTGTGCCAGGATTTGATTGATTTATTAAACTATAGCATAGTGCATGATTACTTGCCATTTTACTGGTATTCCATCTATCATACATATCACCATCAGTAGTTGATGATTTACGATATGCACCTAATAAACTAACCATCCTATTAAATTCACCATTAACTTTTTTTATAAGATATTTTTCACCCTCAAATTCTAATTCTTGTGTCTGCAAAGAATCAACATTTTTTAATAATGAATCAACCATATCTCGACCATAAGCTCTTCTTAAAATAGTTTCAAGCATAGTTATCTTTTGATAGCGAAGAAATGAATCTTTTTTTTGCTCTTGAGCAATACTTTTTTGAAACTCACTTCTGATAGCATTTATATCTTGCGCTTTAATAAAAATTTTTAATTTTATAATTATTTCTAGTGCTTCTTTTTCACTAAGTTTTTTAAATGCTTCAGGGCTAACACTTTTATAGTTTTGAAGTAATTGTTCCGGATCATTTCCATACATAGTTACTAAATTAGCAACAGATTCATAATTTAAGCCAACCAATCTTTCTAAATAAGCGTTTTTGACCTCTATTAGTGTAGAATCTGCATTCTTAACAATACTTTCTAATTCACTATTTTTTCTTTCAACAAAAGTTAAGATATCATCATAACTTGTAATTTTTTTACCTTCCTGTGGATTAAGCGCTAAATAAGAAATAATAGCCTTTTCATAGTCAGTAAAGGGAATGTCTTGTTTATCTATCCTTTGAGATACTAGTTCTAAAAACGTTGATTTATAAACCATGTCTTTTGCTTCAACATTATATTTTGCAGTTTTTTGGTTAAAAACAGACTTGCTTAATTTTTCAATAAGTGGCTCAATGAAAATACTATCCTTTTTTAAATTTTCTAAGGCAAAACCAAATGTTTTTAAGGCACTATCATCTTTAGAAAGTCTTAGAACAGAATATTGAACATCTGTATATCTTGCTATTTTTTCTAAACTTGATTCACCAATTGCACTTACAATCTTTGAATCTAAAACTTCTAATTGTAATGTTTTAAATAAATCAGCATTATTAATAGCAAATCGTTGCAGCAATTCATGCTCTTTTGGTGTTAATTCTGTTCTTCCCATACTTGCCAATTTATTTTTAAATGCTATATCTATTAACTCACTAAAATTTTTGGCTGTTGGATTAGCATAAGTTAAATAAACTATACTTTTTTGTATTGCCCGTCTTACAACTTCTTCGCTAATAAATTCTTTTGGTATATTTTCAAATATATCTAAATCAAGAGCATTAGCTGGAACTCTACCTAATGCATAAATTAACATTTGCTGATATTCATTTATATGTTCTGGAGTTTCTGGTATTGGCATTTTTTCAATAGAAGTAAAATCTACATCTATACAAGCCTTATTCATAGCGGTTGTAATTGCTTCTTTTGGAACATTAGAATATAAAGACCCGGGGAATCGAGTTTCGTTTACAAATTTAATCCAAGTTTCTTCATACCAAGTCCTATATGCTTGTTTTTGTTCCTCAGTAAGTGAGAATTTCCACTTAGCATAAATATCTTTTTTAGCACCATATAATTCATCCAAGTTTTGATCAACACAGGGAACATGATATAACTGAGTACAATGAATTTCGTTCATCGCTCTGTCTACCATTTGTGGTGTTAAGTTTTCAAAGTCAACCATAGCCAATGATGCACGATTTCTATCGACATTTTCTGATATACACTTATCTAAAAATTCATTCCATATTCTTTCATTGATTTTTGATCGTGGAATAGAGCGATAAAGTACCTCCATATCTTGAGCATTAACAATACACCGTGATATTAAGTTTTCTAACCATTTATCATATTCTTCTTGTGGAATATTTAACAAAAATGATTTTAAAGGTATATCACTTAAAATACGAGGTGATTTAACAGCTAAAGTTTCATATAAAAGTTGAGTTCTACAGCTCTTAGGAATAGAATTCAACAAGTCAGTATATCCAAAAGTATTTTCAATAGATATAGATTCAGCAGCTTTTTGACATATAGAAATAGTTTTTTTCTCATCACTTAAACCTAAAAAGATATTTAAGGCTTTTTGGGGATTTTCTGTAATTTTTCTAGTTATTAAATTTTCTAGCCAAGAAGCGTATTCTTCTTGTGAAATATTGGGATCAATATTATTGTCAGGAATACGACTAAGAAAATAAGGATATTTATTACAAGCTCTTTCCCAAACCTCCCTCGTTCTTAATTCTTTAGGAATATGCTCAAATACTTTATCAAAATTGTATTCAGATTTAGTTAGTATTTCATTAACAAATTCAGAAGTATATGCACTAGATGGTATATAATCAAGTATTTCTTCATCGCCACTAAATATAGTGTCTATTTTTTCTACTATATTTTTCGCAATAATTCCATCTTGTAATATAGAATTTGGTAAGTTTTTTAAAAGCTCTCTACCATCACTACCCATTATTAAATGGTTGTAGTTTTCTAAAAAACTAGTTATTAAATCTTCAGTTACAACATTTGTATTAAGATTTTTTAAAACTTCTATGACATCTTTTAAAGAAAAGGCTGATACTATTTTTTTTAAAAGAATAGCTTTATAAGCTTCTGAATATTTTGGGTTATCAAAAGATAACAAAAAATCCAAATCACTCATATTAAAATTTCTAGAATCCACAATCTCTGATAATCTTTCACCATACATATCTACAAGATTTTTTAAAAGACTTATATATTCCTCGTTAGAAAATAGTTTATCTTTTAATTCAGGATCTTCTAGAAAAAGCAATAATTTTAAAGATGGTAATGTTATGCCACTATTTAAATTAATACTATTGATAATATTATAAATTTCCTCAATATTGCCATTATCAAGCAATTCTTCAATTCTTTCTGATGTTTCTTGAGGTAGACTTTCCATTACTTTGTCTAGTTCTTCATAAATTTTTTCTCGATTATCAATATAATATTTAATTTCGTTAAAATTCATTTTTACCTCCTCATTGGTTTTTCAGTTTCTTCTTTCTTTTTCCCAGATTCATCGTTTTTTTTAAATAATGTCAATTTTTTATTTAATTCTTTTAAATATTCATATTGCAGTTCATCAAAAGTAATTTGTTCCAAATTTTCAGACCAACTTGGTTCGTTTAATTGAATATTATGTTGTTCAACATTATTTAAATCGTTTATATCTAATCCCTCATTATTATCCATTTTTTAACCTCCTATATTAATTTTATATAACATATAACCAACGCTAACAGCCATTCCTATAACAAACATAACAATTAATGTTAGCAATAAAGCATCCATAAATCCACTAGTTGAGTTTTGATTATTTTCTTTTTTTAGTTGTTTTATTTGTCCCGTTTCTTGAAAATAAGTTTTTTTACCAGTTTTAGATTGTTGAAAACTAGTAATGTGCCTTTCAAGACTTTGTTTTTGTGATTCTAGTTTAGTAGACTGATATTGAGTTATTTGAGTAATTATATTTGAATATTCCATTTTAGTTTCACAACCTATTTTCATAGCATCCACAATATTATTTTTCACATTCTCTATTGCTCTTTTTTGATTATCTAAAACTTTATTTATTTCGTTTATAAGTTGTTTTTTTCTTTCAAGTTTTACTTTTTTTTCTTCCAATGATATTGTAGTTGAATCAGTAATTTTGGATATTTCCTCAATAGTTGATTTATTTTTCTCATAAGCATCATCAACGCTACTTTTCATAACACCATTTAAATAAGGCCCAACCATTAAAGCTAAACTTTTAGAATCAAAATCATCTTCAATTGTCTCTAATATACCTTTTACAATTTGACTTATCATGTGTGTTTCAAAAGTCAAAGCATTTTCTTGATGAGCTCTATATGCTTCTTGTAGTTTTGTATTACTTTGTCGTGCTACGACTGGATTATAACTACCTCGAATTAATTTATCGCTGACCACTTGTTCTATATTTTCAATAAACAGTTGTGCTTGGACAACATTTTTAAATGCACTTAAATCATGAGCATCAACACCTTTTAAAATTTGCAATCCATCAATTTCAGATGCAACTTTCCAAAATGCAGGATAAGGATAAGCTAAATTACCATCTGCTAAAAATTCATCATTTAATGCTGACGCCATATTAATCTCAATTGGTATTCCTATATCTTTTGCTTTTTCACATATAATTTGACTAGCAAGTATAGCATTTTCATCAAACAATTTTCTATCTTTGTCCGAAATCAATGTATCTCTAAATTTCATAAAATAATCTGGATGAGCTACAATGTCAAATATACCACTCTCGATTGCTTTAATAACCATGTTAGCATATTCAATAGGATAATTTGGGTTATTCTTTGATTGTACATTTTGAAGTCCACGATTTACAAAATGTTGACCTAGTATCATATAATCAACTTTATCTCTTAATTCTCCTAAAAATGATTCTTTCATCGGATCAAACTCTGCTTCAAACCCTACTAATATTGTCATGTCTGGATTATCTTGTTTTATTTTATTAATTGATGCAATATAATCATCAACTTCAGAAAAGAGCATTCTATTATCTTCATCTGGTAAAATTAAACCTGGATTAGGTACATGTTCACTAAATCCCAAAATTGAAATACCAACACTTTTAGCAGCTTGTAAAATTTCTTCATCGCTAGCATACTCTGAATGACCAGATCTATATGTATGAGTGTGATAATTAAAACTCTGTCCTAATCCTTCAACTTTTGTATATTCAGTTTTAGACAATTTAAATGGTTTTGTGATTTGCTCTGACATAATATACCTCCCATAATCCTAACACATATTAAATCCTATCTTCTTATACAAAATTATAACACAAAATTATTATTTTTTCATAACCGGCTGTGATAAATTAGAGCATAGATATAAAAGAATAAATTCATAGTCTTTTTTCTTAGTAATTAATGAATGATACCAAAGATAAAGTTGTGTGAGGCTTGTAACATGAATTAACAAATAAGTGTTTAATACCATTTGGAATATTAAATTTAAAAAAACAAGAATGTGCGAACACTCTTGCCTTTGTATTAAATAATAAAACACTAAGATTTTTTATGTATTTCATTAATTAAAGTTTCTAAAATATTATTTCTTGTTTCACCTATGGTTGTATCAACATATTTATAACCATATTGCTTACATTGTTCTAAAACAATTTTGTTTCTTTCATAAAACCTATCGACACATTCATTCAAATAGTTTTCGTTTACCTGGGCTATCCAATCAGTACTTTTGGCATAATGGACAACGCCATATTTTATTTCTTCCTTTGACCTATTAGGATAAATTAAAAAGTAAACATTACTCTTATCAATACCATCAATTTTTTCAAGATCACATGGTAAATAATCGTACAAATCAATAACAATATTGGTATCATAATTTTTACTTTCTTCATATGCATTTTCAACAATTGTTTTGAAAAAATTTAATTTTGTTTCAGCATTGTATGAATCAAAATCAATATTTAACCCATCAGTTATATAAGTTTCTAAATTATCCAAAGAAATTCTGCTATACCCTTTTTTTACTAATTTAAACGCTAAGGTGGTTTTGCCGCTTCTAGCATTACCACCTAGTATTACTACTTTTCCCATAATTTTCCTCTTTTCGCTTTATTTAATTCATCTACGATTTCATAATGTTTGCTACTAGAATCTATGATTTTTATAGGTATATTTGCCGCATCAAAGGCTTGTATAACTCTCTTTTCATGGCTTTTATTCTTCCGTTCCATAAGCATTTTTTTCATAATAAAATCTTTTTCTTTAAAATCTTGAAACCATTTTTTACTAACAATTCTTTTCTTCCAAACCTCATCATCTAAAACAGATAATATAAAAACTTCTATTTCAATATCTTGTAAACCAAAGTTCCATAAAAAGTTTTTAACAATATCACCTCTATTAGGCCAAATATCATTATCTTGACCCTTAATTAATAAAACGTCAGCATCTTTATCATTAATAAATCTTACAGTATCAGTCATTATACAAGATCTTCTATTAATGGCTTCTCTTTGGTTAAAATAGGCGTTATCTTTTTCAAAATTCACGTCGTTATATAAAAAAGCATCATTAATTTTCGGTGTTATTTTTTTATCATCATTAATCGTGGTTTCACAAGCCCAAATATTAGAGCCAGAAATTCGTAAATCCACAAGTGTACTTTCATCATGCTTTAAAAGTTTATTTATTAAAGTTTTCTTACCAGTCGCAGACTGACCAAATATCCATATTATTTTTTTCAATATTATTCACCTCATTTTCTATTTTCCTTTGTTTTTTAAAACAAATCATTAGTAATGTTAGCATTATATCACAAATTTTTATAATAATTTAATATTATTGTAGTTAATGGGTATCACCAATAACCTTCATAGATAAACATATACCTATACCAAATTCTAAACTTATAATAACTCCATTTGAATAGGCAAATGTTTAGTCCGTATTCATTTTAAACGCTATTACTTTCTTTAACGTTATTACTTTAAAATATTTAAAATATTTGTAATAGCATTAGCACGGTCATATCTACGTAAATTAATTAAAATAAGTTTTTGATTTCTATTACAAATAATAAATTTTTTATACTTATCACTTAATTTATTCTATAGAAGATTAAAAGCTAATGTTTAAACACTAGCTTTTGTAAAAATTACTTGTTATTTAAATTACTTAATACTTGTTCAATATAGTCATCGGTTAAATTTAAATTTTCATTAATAAGACCAATTAATGGCGCTATTCCATCATCATAATGAAAGTCTGATCCAACTGTTGTAAACAAATTGTGTTCTCCTGCAAATTTTAGCCATTTTTTAGTGTCATCAATCTTTTTATCATTATCACTTCTATGAATATAAATGTAATTAGCCTCAATACCATCGGCATTCATTTCATTAACTAAGCTTAACATATCATCTTCTGTCAAACCATCTTCATAGGTGTATGCAACAGGATGAGCAAGTACTACTTTACCGCCAGCATTTCTTATCATTTTTGCAGCCATAACAGGTGTAACAGTTTCTTTTTTTACATAAGCTGGGCATCCTTCATTCATTATCGTTTCAATATATTCTCCTCTATTTGGAATATAGCCAAATGTTTCTTTTAATAGCTTTTCATTTAAAGGATTTAGGACGATATTTGAGGCAATATGAGCCTTGGTAACGGTATCAATTTTATCAAGGCTTTCAACATCAATCACATAACCTAAAGCACTTATTTTTTCGGCTACATTATGTAAATAATCGTGTCTGGCATTTCTTAGTTTAAATAAACTTTTTCTAAACTCTTCATTGTTTATATCAATATTATAACCAAGAACATGAATACCACATTTTTTAGTCTTTGTAGATATTTCAACTGCTGGTATAAGGTTAATATTTTTTTCTTTGACATAACTGAATAATTCATCAGTATATGCTTCAACCGTGTCATGATCTGCTATTGCTATTGTTGAAACCTTATTTTTTACAGCCTCATCAATAACACCCTTTGGACTTAATTTTCCATCTGACTTATTTGTATGAATATGTAAATCTATTTTTTTTGCCATGTTTCTATCCTTTCATTAAATACTCTTCTTAAACTTTTAGACTCAAATCTTCTTTTATTAGCTTCTGTTGCCGCGGCATAAAGAAATTTAAAGAGTTCATCATTTGTAAAATCTCTAGCAACTTTTTCTCTACTATCCCCTAGCACACCCATTATATCACTATCACAGAAAAATGGCGTGAAGGAGGATAAAAAATCATAAATAAAGTTATATACTATGCTTTATATCATAGCCAAATATTCATTAATTATTTTATTTTTCCTTTTTATTTCCAGTAGATTTTCTTAATACACAAACACATTCAACACTACTAGTGTAGCAAAACATATCAAAAAGATGAATACTATCAATTATATATTTTTCTTCTAATAATTTTAAATCTCTTACAAGTGTTAGTTTATTGCAAGATATATAGATTATGGTTTCATAGTCTTCTTGTAAAAATGTTTTAATAACATTTTTATTTAGACCGGCTCTTGGTGGGTCAACTATAACTTTATTTGCATTACCATTTATTTTATCAATTACATCCTCTACTTTACCAACATGAAAAGATAAATTGTTTAAGTTATTTAAATCAGCGTTATATTTAGCATCTATAATTGCTTTTGGGTTAACCTCAATACCATAAACTTTGTTTACAAGTTTTGCTAGTTTCAAAGAAAAATATCCTACCCCACAGTACAAATCGTATACAATATCTTCTTTATTAAAATAAGGTTTAATATATTCACCAATCTTATAGGAAATATCATTATTAACTTGAAAAAAGGCATTATAATGAACTTTATATATTAAATTATCTGTTCTTTCTAGAAAGAATGGTGCTCCATATAGACACTTATCATTCCAAATGATACCAACTATTTTATGTTTGTGTATCACTTCTTCTTTTGGTATTGGTTCAGTAATGGACTCAATAATTATTAATATTTCATCGTTATAATTACTTCTAATAGTTATATTACCATTTAAAACATTAAACTCTTTTAAATCTTCTAGTAGAGTATTAATATTGTCTTTGGCTAGCAAACACTTATTAATATTAACGAATGTATGACTTTCTTCTTCATAGTAACCAAATGAGCCATTTTCTACTTTTAAAGTTATTTTATTGCGATAACCTAGGTGTTTACTAGAACCAATAATATCTAAGTCTTTTATAGCAATATTATTTCTTTTTAATAGATCCATAAAAATATCTTTTTTATACATGAGTGAATCATTATAAGAAACATTTTGAAATATACATCCCCCACAGTCATTAAAGTAAGGACATAAACTTTCTATTCTTTTAGGACTTTTAGAAATGATTTTTAAACATTTGCCAATGTTATATCTTTTATCTTCTTTTAAGTTCTTATATTCTATTTCTTCATCCGGTAAAACCTTAGAAATAAATGTAACAACACCTTTATTACGAGTAATACCTTTGCCATCATAATTTAGCTTTTCTACTATTGTTTTCACAAAATCACCTACTAATAAATTATCACGAATGTTTTAATAATTCAATATTATATTTCTTTTAAACAAGTAAGCTTTAGTTTTAGTGTTTCTCTTTCACCAGTGGTTATAGGTAAACCGTATTTAAATCTAGTCTCTAAGGGATATTGTAATATCTTTTTTAGCATAATTTCTTTATCTGCATCATAAAACTCTAGGGCTTCAAAGTCTAGAAACTCTTTTTTTATTATATCGTTTTTAATTGCATCACTAGAATATGTCTCATAGTTATAAAGTTGCATTACTATTTCAAATGGTGAAATACCATTATCATATGTATTTATTAATATGTCATAATAATCATTATAGAAGAAAGAAAAAATATCGTTATAACCAAGACCTTTAAGCATTTTTAATGTTTGTCCTAAAGAATAGTAAAAATTGCTTCTATTTACAGGATGTAAAGCGTAGATATTATTATAAAATTCTTGAAAATCCTCTTTGATAAATGCGTCTACTTTTAAATCATTAACCTGAGTATTTAAGCTACGAAAGATATTAGTATTTAGATTCCTTAGGCCTTTTTCTAATTCATAAAATGATTTCATTTCTTGAAATTTAAAAAATAGAATGTCGGCGATATAAGCATATAAAAAGGGATATAATTCATTATTCTTTATTTCGATGGAACGCATACAATTTATGGCATTATCAATTATAAGTTCATGATTAAATAATATCTTTCTTCTTTGATAATCATAAGCTATTTCTTCATTCTTAGCATATAGTTTACCAAAACCCTCAAAGTAACTAGTTAATTGATTAGTTTTTAATATTATTTTAGTAATATTTAAAATAAAGGCTTTAATGTCTTTTTCTTTATGAGCGTAAGTATTAAAAATATTGCGTATTTCTTCCATTATTAAACAGATTCCTTTCTATTTGTTAAAATGATTTACAGGTTGTTTTGGCGCTTTTTGACATATTTTTCTAATGGTGTTAAATAAAGACCCCATCTATATCTTTCATCGGTACTATATGATAAACTTAAAATACTCCTTTGGGACTCTTTTTTAGCATAGAAAGGTAATGTGGTATATTTAAACATAGTTTCATATTTACTATTTTGATTAACACCTGTTATTAATCTTTCAATAGGGCTTTTTTTATTATCATAACCCTTTAGACAACGACAAATATCCTCTTTTAAACTTAATAATATATAGTTATTATCAATCAAAGGGATACATTCTAAAATCATTTTTTGACTACTTAGTATAGCGTCTCGTTCAAAAGGGAAAAAGTCATGATACATTTCATAGAAAAAACGTAATTCGTCTCTTTTAGGATGATTTAGGTAAGTATCATCTAAAACAAATAATGAGTTTTTAAGCATTTGATACTCTAAAGTATTATCGGGAGTAGGAGTATTTAATATATAGTTTTGTTTAGCATGAATAAGTTCATGGATAACACTCTTCATGATAGTAACATAAAATTTAGTTGTATTAAAATCTTGATTAGAATTTCTCTTATAAGATAGTAAACAAGATTTAGCATTGAGACTTATTACTTTAGTTATATAATTATATGTTGCTATGTTATTTATGCTTGCTTCTGACGATATAACTTTTACATCACTAATCATTGAAGATATATCATTATATTTTAAAAATATTTTAACTATTTCATTAGCAAATTTATTGGCGTTACCTACATCATTTATATATTTTTCTAAAAGATCCGCTAATTCATATAACATAATACCCCCCATTTCGTAAAAATATTCTATTACTAAAATACATGATTGTCAAATCAAGAATAATTATTTTTTTATATTCCATATTATAAATGGTGAGGTTATGGAAAATAAAATAGTTAATAAGATAAAAAAAGAATTTATAGATAATACAGACTTAGTAATTAAAAAGGTTAATATTACTAAATTTAAAGATATTTATGTTATTTACTTAGAAAGTGTTACTGGTAGTGATAAAGTAAATGAATATGTATTAAAGAATATTACTCTTTTAAATGCTTTAAAAAGGGCTAGTTTAAATAAACTTCAAAGTACTATTCCGGCACCACATACTGTTATTTTAAAAAATGAAGATGACATAGAGTTTTATATTACTAATGGATTTACAATAATTATTAGAAATAATGAGATTTTAGCCGTTGAAACTAAAGCAGATATTAACCGTGGTATTCCAGAACCAACAACACAACAAGCTTTGTTTGGTCCTAAAGATGCTTTTACTGAGAACATTCAAATTAATCTTGGTTTAGTAAAAAGACGTATTAAAAGCCATACTCTAAAAGTCAAAAGTAAAGTCTTGGGACGGAAAACCCTTACTATGACTAACATTTTATATTTTGAGGATATTGCCGATGATGAATTAATCCAAAGTGTTTTAAATGAACTTGATAAAATTGATATAGATGGTATTTTAGATTCAGGAGAACTTGCCCTTTTCTTAGAAAGTAACAATAAATCTCATTTTCCAACTGTTTTAAAGACAGAAAGACCTGATCATACTTGTAACGCTTTATTAGAAGGTAAAATAGTTATTTTAGTTGATACATCTCCTTTTGCTTTAATTGTGCCTGCTTTTTTTGCTGACTTTGTTAATCCTATAACTGATAACTATATTAAAGAACAAAATATTAACTTTTTAAAAATAGTAAGATTTATTTGCTTTTTTATTACTATGATGACACCAGCTATTTATATTGCTTTAATTAATTATAATCCTGAGACAATCCCGACATCCCTTTTAATAAACTTTAGTAGACAACGAGCAAGTGTACCTTTTCCAAGTATTATTGAAGCTATTATTATGTTATTTATTTATGAAATATTAAGGGAAAGTGATATAAGGTTTCCTAATTCTTATGGTAGTGCAATTTCGATACTTGGTGCTTTAATACTAGGAGAAGCCGCGGTAAACGCGGGATTTGTAAGTCCTATTATGATTATTGTTGTGGCTTTTACATTTATTACTAGTCTTTTATTTACTGAACAAGAATTAGTACAAGCAGCTAGACACTTTAGAATTATCTTTCTTTTTCTTGCCGCTATCTATGGCTTATATGGGATAGTTCTTGCTTTTATATATTTTATTATTCATATAACTAATATTAAAACTTTTTCAATGCCTTATTTTTATCCTCTTTCTCCTTTTAAAAAAGATTATTTATTTAAGGGATTATTAAAGAAGAATATTACTAAAGATACTAAGAGAAGTAAATTACTTGCTAGTAAAAATATAACACGAGAAAGAAGGTTTAATTAATGATAAAAACAATTATTTTGCTAATCATCATCTTATTATCAACTGGTTGTTATGATTATTCGGAGTTAAACGAATTAGCAATTATTACAGGTATTAGTATTGATTATAAAGATGATTATGAAGTAACTTATGAGATATTGTCTACTAAAAAGTCTAGTGAAGAAGAAAGTGATAATAAAAGTTATTATATAAGTGGCAGGGGTAATAGTCTTGGTGAGGCTGTTATAGACACTAATGAAAAGTTAAGTCTTGTTCCTAATATGTCACATATTAAAACTATTATTATTGATGAAAAAATAGCTAATGAGAAATTGCAAGAAACAGTTGATTATATAATAAGAGATCCAGAGATTCATAATGCTTTTTATTTATGTGTCGCCGAAGGTGCTTCTGCTAATGAAATACTTTCTTCAAGTAGTAAAGAAGAGGCTATTATTTCTGAGGTTATTGAAAATATGGTTAAAACTGGTAATAAAAATTATAGTCTATCTAATACTGATACTTTTGAAGAATTTATTAGTAAATTAATGGATGAACATATAGATGGTGTATTAAATATTATTACTAAAGATAATGAAAACATCTATTTAAATGGGGTTGCATTATTTAAAAAAGATAAACTTGTTGCAAAAATTAATAAGGAAGAAACCGGGCTATTAAATATTTTAAATAATACTTCTAATAACTACCTTATCAGAACTAAATGTAATGAAGAAAACTATATCACTATTTCTTTATATGCAAATAAAGGGACAAAAATTAAAATAGATAATGAAATAGATATTACATCTAACTTAACAGGAAGAATCATTGAAGATAACTGTAACATTGATTTTAAAAACCCTGATAACTATCAAAGAATAAGTGATTTATTTATTCCAGAAATAACGACAAAATATAATGATTTTTTAAATAAAATTAAAAGTTATGAAGTAGATCCACTAGGTATCCAAAATATTTATTACAAACAAACTAGACAAGTACTTAGTGATTGGTATACTTACGATAATAAAATACACATTAATTTGAATGTAAATAAAAATGGGTTAGTATTTGAGGTGAAAACAAATGGATAATACAAAAACATGGGCAATATCTTTATTTATTGGGATAAGCTTTTATTTAGGGTTTGGGTACTCACTTTTACTATCTATAACAAACACTGATGCTTTAATTAGTTTAATATTGGGTAGCACAGTAGGCTTTGGTATTATTTGGGGGTTAGAATATTTAAAAGAAAAATGGGTTAGTAATAATGTCTTAAATAGAATATTAATAACTATCTTTAGTTTATTTTTATATAGTCAAATAGTCTTTATCTTTCAAACGTTTGCTTCTAGTTTCTTTTTACTTAAAACACCTATTTGGTTTTTAGGGCTACCTATTCCTTTTTTAATATATAAAATAAGTAAACATGGGGTTAAAACTATTGGTTTACTAGCCGAATCTTTAGTCCCTATCGCTCTATTTTTAATATTATTAACTTACTTTGGTCTACTTAAAAACATTAAATTAGATTATTTAACACCTATATTTAAAACAAATACAATTGATATATTAAAAGGGAGTCTTTTAGTTGCCATGTATTCTAGTGCTCCTTACTTTCTTCTTTTAAATATTCCTTTAGATAAAAATAAGTTAAAAGTTAAGTTTTTAGTATGTCAAATTCTTTTAACTATTACTTGTTTCTTTATTATAACTACTCTTGGTCCTAACTTAATAAGTATCTATCGTTACCCGGAATATATGCTCTTAAAAGAAATAAACATTTTTAATTTTATGGAAAAAGTAGAAAATATAATATCTATTACTTGGCTTTTTAGTTTATTTATTCTATTATCTTTATGTGGCTATAATTTAAAAGAAAATCTACAATTTAAAAATAAAGACTATTTATTTATTATTAGTCTAATTCTTCTTTATTTATTCTCTCTTTTAGAAAGTGCCCACTATATCGAAGAATTAAAAGTATATTATATTTTAATGTATATTTTTTTAGGATTTATTAGTTTATTTTTTATTATTAATTTATTAACAAGAAAAAAGATATCTTAAACAACTTGTTTATTGATATCTTTTTTAGTGCCATTTTGATTAGGCAACTCTAATTTTCGAACATTGATACCATCATTTGTTTTTGAATTATCAATCTGTTTGCAATTTATTAAATATTCTTTATACATTTCATAATATTTTTTTTGAAAACTTGCAAAGTAATTGCAAATAAACTCAGCATCATTATTACCATTAATTGCTAACTCGATTATTTCTTTTTGGTTGTATACCAAATAACTGCTTATTGAACAGCTTTTTGTTCTTAATTGATAATTGATTTTTTTATAATTAGTGATTTTGTTATCATCTTGTATAGTCTTTTTTAAATATTGAACTATTTCTTGTAATATTTCTTCCGCAGTTGATTTTCTTTTCAACCAGCCAAAATAATCACATATATACTTAGCATCCGAATTAGTCTCAGCTAATTCCATTATTTCTTGCTTATTGTTTCCCAAGTAACTGCCAATTAGACTACCGGTTGTTTTCAAGATATATTTAACTTTTGAGCAATTAACCTTCTGTCCCTTTTTCAAATATACTGCTATTTCTTTTAATGTATCTTCCTTTGTCGATAGCCAGCCAAAGTAATCACATATATATTTTGCTTCCAAGTTAGTCTCAGCTAACTCCATTATTTCCCACTTGTGAGTATTTAAATATCTACTTATTGAACCGCCTTTAGCTTTTAATTGATGATTTATTGCTCGATAATGATTTATTTTCTCACCCTTTTGTTCTTTTACTTGTAAATATTCTACTATTTCCCTCAAAATATCTTTTTGAGTCATCAACCAGCCAAAATAATCACATATATATTTGGCATCCATATTACTATCTATTGATTGTATTATTTCTTGTTTATGATCAATTAAATAATTGCGCAAAGAATTGCCATTTGTTTTTAGTTGATAATTTATTTCTCGAATATTTCTTATCCTTTCTCCCCTTTTATCCTTTTCTCTTAAAATTTCACTTATTTCTTTAAATAAATCTTCCTTTGTCGCTTTTCTTTCCAACCACTTAAAATAGTCGCATATATATTTGGCATCCGGATTATTATCTGAAAGTTCAATTATTTCTTTTTTGTGAACCAACAAATAATTACTTAACAAACCACCAGTTGTATTTAATCTATAATCTATTTTTCGAAAACTCCTTATTTGTTCGTTTTGTTGTTCCCTCATTTTTAAAAATTTGCTTATTTCTCTTAAAGCATCTTCTTTATTGTTTGCCATTGTATTTCCTTCTCTCTAATTTTTTACTTACATATCAAAATAAATATTTTTAAATTGTATATATTCTATTTTTATCTATACTTTAATTACTACCAATATATATTAAATATATATTAAAGTTTTTTATATCAAGTATTTATCAATAATTTTTCCAATTCAAATTTATTGCAAACATAACAACACATTCAAATTTCCGGGTTATTATTATATAATTTTTCTGTTCAATTTGCAAGCCATTATCTAAAAAAGATATCAAGTTAAAACTTTATTGATATCTTTTTTAATGCTTTTTAAATAGGCAAACATTTCTTTATTTTCTTTAATTTCTTTAATCATAGATAATTCATATAAAAATCTTTTATTTTCTTCTTTAATACCAATTTTAATATTTTCTTTAGTAATTATTTTTTTAATTTCTTGCATACTTGTAGGCCATTTAACCCGTTTATATTTTTGCTCTAAGAAATCTATTTCATTTTTACTAAGTTCATCTTCTTTATCATAAAAAATGCCTAGTTTATATAATGCATATGCTACCTTTACTTTACCAAGTATTTGATAATATAACCCATAATACATATAGTATCTTCTTAAATCAAAAGCATTATATATAAAGTCATAAGTATATTTTATAGTATTTAACATTTTACTATAATCACCCATTAGTTTATGGGTTTCAGCTTTTTCAAATAAGGTGTTAGTATTAAAAGGATTATAACTATATGCATTATTAATATTTATAAGGGCTTCTTTAAATTCACCATTTTCATTGTTAATATAAGCTTTCATTAAATAGGCTCTGTCAAGGACTCTTGGACTCCAAATAACGTCTTCTTTAGTAGTCAAAAAATCTTTTCTAAAATAAGCATAGTATTCGATAAAATCTCTAAAACATAGAAAAGGTGGATTATTTTTGGTGTCTTTTAAAGCTTCTTTTATATATTTATCTAATAAGGCATTAGCTTTTTCATATTCATGGATTTCAATTAAATCATCAGCCTCTTCAACCCATACTTCTAAATCTCTATTATTCATTTATTTTACCATCTAAACTGAAACTTTTAGCCTCGGTTATTAAAACTGGTACTATCTTGCCAATAGAATCTTCTCTTGCTACAACATTAACAAGTTTCATCGTATCAGTATAACCATATACTTTTTCTTTATCTTTGTCACTTTTACCAAGTATTAAAACTGGTACTATTTTACCAACATACTCTTCATTATGTATTTTGGAATATTTATTAATTTTTTCATTTAGAATATGTAATCTTTCTTCTTTAACACTTAAAGGTGTATCATCACGCATCTTACTAGCGGGAGTTCCTTCTCTTGGACTAAAGATAAATGTGTAAGCTCCATCAAATTTGCACTCGTCAACTACTTCTAATGTTTCTTTAAAGTCTTCTTCTGTTTCGCCAGGAAAACCAACAATTATATCAGTTGTAATAGCAACACCGGGAATACGGCTTTTCATTTTTTTATAAAGACTTAAATATTCTTCCTTGGTATAACGTCTACCCATTAATCTTAAAATCCTTGAAGAACCACTTTGTAAAGGTAAATGGATATAAGGCATAACATTATCATATTTACTTATCACGTCAATCATCTTATCTGTAAAGTTCCATGGATGACTAGTTACAAATCTAACTCTTGGTATACCAGCAAGAGCCACTTGCTCTAGTAAATCGCCAAATTCAATGTTTTCATCTAAATCATGACCATACGCATTAACGTTTTGCCCAAGTAACGTAACCTCTTGATAGCCTTTATTTTTTAAATCGGTTATTTCATTTAAGATAGCTTCCATTTTTCTTGAACGTTCTTTTCCTCTTGTATAAGGGACAATGCAATATGTACAGAACTTATCACAGCCATATATAATATTTACCCAAGCCGTTATTTTAGAATCTCTTTCATAATGGGTATTTTCTAGAACTACTCCTTCTATACTATCAACCTCAATATCTTGTGAATCATTACTAGCATTAACCAGATAATTAGCAAGTTCATGAATATTATGGGTACCAAATACTATATTGACATAAGGGTGTTTCTTAAGTATTTCTTCGGCCACATTTTCTTCTTGACTCATGCAGCCGCCAATAGCCACGATGATATCTGGTTTTTCTCTTTTTAAATGTTTAATTCTTCCTAAATAGCCAAACACTTTATCATGAACATTTTCTCTTATTGCACATGTATTTAAAACAATAACATCTGCTTCTTCCAAAGTACTTGTTTCTTCCATCTTAAAGTTTTTTAAAATAGCTACGATTTGTTCTGAGTCATGTGTATTCATCTGACAGCCATAAGTTCTAATAAAATATTTTTTACCAGTAAACTTATCACTATCAAAATACTCAATCTCTTCGGTTTTTGTTTTACTATTTGTTCTTATTTTAGCTTTTTCTAAATTAGGTAATTTCATACAACCACTCCATCTAACAAACTATATTTTACCAATTCTTTATCTTTAAAACAAGCCAAAATATTTCATTTTTAACTATCACTAATCTCTAAATATTTAATGTTACAAGTATTTCATTTTAAAAAAACTCCACAGTGGAGTTTTTTTGAATGGGACATTATTTACTTTTACTTATTATTTAAACTTTTTCTACAAAAAGCACATACACCAGTTGTACTAGTTAAAGTATTATCAGCGCCACAATAAGGACACTTAATAACTTTTGTGTTTTTCGCTTTTTCTCTTTTCTCTTGCATTACTAAATCATTTTCTTTTCTTATTTCATTATCCCTATTAATTTGCTTAGCCATATATTTATTTAAAGCACTATAACTCTTAATACTTATATAAGAAATTAAATAACTTACAATGTAGAAAATAACACCTAATATTATTAGCCTTTTTCCATATGGCACTAACCCATTTAAGTATATATCATGATTTAAAAACAATTCTAAATCAGGTATAGTACTCTTTAAATTAGGAATTAAATAAATAATTCTTGGAACAAAGATAAATATGCCAAGTACTATAAAACAAACAGCCATTATTTTCTTATTTCTAGAGTAATCTATAAACAGCTTTAAAATGCAAAGACAAACTCCTAGAAAAGGAATAAAGTACAAAGTTATTAAAATAACTGGTAAACTTATTAAAAATCTTATAAACAAATTGCTACGCATTCTCATTTTTTAGTAACCTCATCAATACTATCTTTTACTATTTTAGTAAGTACACTTTGACTTGCAAAAGAATCAATTATATTAGATGTAACAGAATTATTAACCATTTTATTATTGCACCCTTCTATATAAGGATTAGATAGGCCAGTTCTTCTAGTTACATATTTATCACTTTTATTTAGATTTCTGACATTACTTTTGGTTTCTGTTTCATAAGCATGTCTTGCATCAGTGTTGCGATATCTTAAATATATAATGATAAAATAAATAATACCAGAAAGTAAAAACAACCAATTATAATCAAAATCGATATTTAGCATTGCTAAGATACCAAGGATCTCTACCAAAAAAGATACTCCAAGTAACTTAGGCATATGAATTGGTACACTACCCATTGTTTCTTTTGTTCTTGCATTAACTGCTACGTAATGTGTTAGGGTATTACTTCCTTTGTGTTCAACATAACTATATAACCAAACTGGTAAATAAGCTGCTTGCCATAACTCACCAGTAACTGTGAAATTCTCGCTTTTCCACGCTACTCCACGATCGTAAGACGATAATGTATCATTAACAGCAAATTGAGAAACGTCTTTTGCTTCTTTATAAGCAATTGGTTTAATTGTACTTATATTAGCATCTCTTTTTTCAGATGTATACCCTTTTAGAAAATTAGCATTAAATTTAACACAATTTTCAATATCAAAAGGCATGATAGCATTAATGATATTATTAGTTTTATTGCTATTTTTATTTAATTTATCTAAACTAGATTCAATAGTTAAACCATGAATAGATATATCAAAATCACGCATTACTTGATAAACGTCAGCATCATAATAATACTTAGCATTTTCACCACTACCACGGGTATATTTACGAGCTAAGTGTTCACCTTCACCAGAAAGTGTATCATGAGCATTCATACTAACTAACAGATACGGAAAATAAACACCCATAATATTATCGGTTTTAAATTCTTGTTTAAACTTAGGATGAGCATAAAACTTTCTTTTACCAACAAATTTAGTTATTAAGTTTTTAGCTTCTTCTTTTGGCACGTTAAATGGTAAAACTACATCAGGTATCATTCCATTTGGAATCTGTTCATTTATACTTAAAACATTACGGCACCAGTGGCATCTTGCACTAGCCGCACTACTAGAATCTATTACAACCTCAGCCCCACAACTACTACACTTAAAAGTCAAAAATTCATTAGTACTAGCCTTTATATCACTAGTACCTGAACCCATAAACTCACCTTGTAAAGTATCAATATCTTTATCTAAAGCACTTACCTTTTCTGCTGCAAATTCATGTCTACAAAATTCACAACGTAACAAACCAGTATTTGGGTTTAAAGTGATTTCAGTTGCCCCACACTTTGGACATTTATTTTGACCATTATGAGAGCCTACATCAGTTTGGATGATTGTAGGCTCATTAGTAGTCATGTTTGTTGTGGAAAGGTTTTCTTGACCTTCCATCATTTTATAATCCTAATAGTTGTTTTTTCTTAGCATTAAAATCTTCTTCGGTAATAATGCCATTATCTAAAAGGCCTTTTAATTTAGTAAGTTCAGCATAAGGGTCATTTGCTGGTTGTGCTGGTTGCGCTGTTACTTCATCAGAACTTTGAACTACTGGTTCTGATGCAACTGCTTCAGGCGCTACTGCCTCAGGTGCTACTGGAGCCGGATTTTGATTGACATTTATAAACGGATTGGTTACAGATGAGCCATCGTTATTTACGCTTCCCATCATATTACCTGCTGCATTCATGCCCATTCCCATGAAAGCCATACCAGTGCCACCGCCATTGTTACCAGCTGCTTCCATACCACGAGCCACTGATTGTTGCATAAATGAGTTTCCTCTTGCTCCAGATAGGGCATCAGCCTTTTTAACGTCACTAAGTAATGCTTTAGTGTCTTCATCGTATTCAATCGCTAAAATAGCAGTCTTAACAATTTCAATACCACGAGTACTACGCCATTGATAAGCATCTTCTACAGCACTACTCATAGCTTGAGCAAAACCAATTTGATCGGCTTGAATTTTAGAAATTCTATTTCCTTTACTCGGATCATTTGTATAATTAGCAAATGCTGCGGATAATGTTCCAACTACTTCATTAAATAGTTGTGTTCCTGCTTCATTATCTAAATCACCTAAATCAAATACTGGTGCTCCAGCTACTAAATACTTAGTTGGTACAAAGTTTTTCAAAAATAACACTGGGTCAACGATCTTTAAAGTATAAGTACCTCTTGTTATTGCACCAACTTGTGTATTTAAAAAAGCATCATCCCAATAAATTTCTGATTGAGTTCCAAATTTATTATTAGGTATTTCTTTTAAATTAACATAAAAAGCAAGTTGTTCTGTACCTGGTTGCCCACCAAATTTAAATCTATCAAAACTAGCTCCTAGAGATGCAAAAATACCATCTGAAAATATACTTTTTGAATTTGGATCATTACTTCTAAATTCATATCCACCAGGTTCTGCAATTAAACCTGTAATTTGGCCTTGCTCCATAGTAACAAGCGCTGTTCCTTCTGGTACAATAATCTTACTACCATTACTAATAATGTTTTCTGAACCTTTATAGTTCTCCCCACGACCATTATTTTGTGATTGTGGTACTGCACTAAAAACTGCCGCTGTTGCTGAAATATCAGTCCTTGGTTTATAAAAATCTACCCATTGATCAGCAAAAGTGCCACCAATAGCGCCTGAAAATGCTTTAATAAATCCCATATTATCTACCTCTTTCTAAATACAACATTTTCTCTTTACTAGAATAACTATCGTTACTCTTAAAATAAGTTTATCATATATTGGCAAACTTTGCCATTAATAGACACACTTTTTACAAAAAAATATGGAATAAGTTTATTAATTAACCTTAAAATCTTGACTTCAAAAATTAATGAAAATAAAAAATATTTGATATCTTTGACGAGAATAAAAATGTGTTACTAAAGAGGCTTTAACGACTAGTCAAAACAAAATTTACAAATAACTACAAATGCAAAAGTATTATATAGCAAAAGAATAATTTTATGGTTTTATTAAAATAAAATAATTGGAATTTCAAAAATATAAAAAGCCAAATAATTTTTTTATTAAAGATATTATTAATTCGATTACTTCAAAACTAAGTATAAATAAAAAAAACACCTCATATATTCAGAAGAACTAAAACTACACATTTGTTGAATGCAGGTGTCTACTACGGAAAAATATGTCAAAGTGCTTTTAAAATCAAAATTTGACGCAATAAAACAGATCTCTTCGGCTTTTATAAATGAAGATAAATTGTTGATTGGAACAATGACCAAGAACTCCTAAACCAGCTAATAAATCTATAAACGTTATCAGTGAAATTGAAAAAAAGAAACCCTTTGATTATATGGTTTCTTTTAAAAATCCATGATAATATTAATTCCCTAATAATATATAAGGATTACTATAAGTACCATCTCCGCTTTGAATTTTAACAGAGGAAAGTAAGTAGGCAGCTGGATAAGTACTATAGTCAACGGAAGCATAATTATTGCCAATTCTTGCATTAGTATTAGTTCCTATTATAACACTGGCAGCTGATGAAGAAGATGCTAAAGGACTAAGCATATATCTATATCCACCTCTAAGCCATGAATTATTATAGCATTCTGTTACAGTATTCCAAGTCCCAATATTTGTATTTAAACATGTTGCTCGATCCGTTGTACTTCCGCCACTTGTTGCATATCCATAATCACTTGGATATATAAGCGCTAACCTGCCTGTCCATGATGTTGTTCTCGAAACTGTGTCTGTACAATTATTGCCTTTTGTACAAATTTTACCATTTTTTGTTCCTCTTTCTTCTGAATAAAGACTTCTGACAGTTTGATTTAAAGTAGTTATAGCACCGGTCTTCCATATGGCATTACCTATCATATTCTTTAATGATTCCTTTATACCGTTACTTGTAAATCCACAACTACTTGTAGCATTTTTTATATTAGTATAACAAGTACCCGATTTGTTATTCCAGTATAGAGACCCACCAACTGACTCGCTTTCATAACCGGGATTTAATAATTTCATTAAATCTGCTTGGCTCCATTCATTGACACCATAACCACTATTGATACTTGAGTCACTTGTGTCCCATGGATAACCACCTATTCCAGCATTCTTAATTATTTTTACACGATCACTTAAGTTACCAGTACCATCATCAATATCTTTCATTATGCCTATAATGCGCCACATATCACCATCAAAGCTAATGTAGTTATTTGGGCTTTTACCAATATATCTTGTGTTACCATAGTCATCTACTGCAAAATTTGTAGTGTCAGTATTCGCTAAAGTAGTGATGTATTCAATAAGAGTATATTTTTTCTCAACAAAATATAAATTACACTTTGTTCTTGTATAATCGGTTGCATTGTAGTTTTGATAATTTAAATTTATAGACCATGTACTGTCGTCCCATGTTGGTATAACTCCATTAGTACAATTTGTTTTTTCTGTATCTAATGTATATCCTGTATTTTGCTTAGGCATTTCCTTTGTTATTGTATCATCAGCATAGTATGCAAAATATATATCTCCGGGATCTTGTATTTCACCATTTATAACATTAAATTTTTTTTCTTCTGTAAATGTGGCATATGTCCTATATAAATATACACCTGATAAAGCAAAAATAATTAATACACAAAAAATAACAACTATAATCTTACTATTATTTTCTTTATATTTTTTTAATTTTAATTTATTATTATAACCCCCCCCCAGAGCTGAGCTATTTATACTCTTAAATAATTTCATGTAAGTTAATTATTTATTTAACATCCCGTTTTTGAGCCAACGGGACGTTAACTTTGTACATCCGATGTGGATCAATTTTTACTACCTAAAATATACAG
>JABLTO010034627.1_pt1 | contig 35943 bp, 32 predicted proteins | sample 7160091 | NCBI WGS metagenome assembly JABLTO01 (sample SAMN14651225, study PRJNA627086) | human gut metagenome | isolation source: feces | host: Homo sapiens
CCAATTAAATATGTAAGTGTTTTATTAAATGAAGAGGGAGTACAAAGATTATCAAACTTTGATACTGTAGAATCCACTTTAAAAAATATAAGTATTTCAAAAGAACTATATAAAGGCGGTATAGGAGCTGGGGAAACTAATAACTATAAATTAAGATTATGGTTAAGTGAAGACGTAGGACCAGAAGATGTAGATGCAATGAACAAATTATTTAATGCTAAAGTAACAATAACTGCCAGTGCAGGAATATATGACCCGTTAAAACAAGGATATGACAAACTAAGTGATGCCATACTTGCTAATGAATATCAAACAAGTCCTGAAATATCAAAACAAAAAATTGCGGCTAAGCAAAATCCAGACTTTACTAAGACAGCCCCATTAATCATATGGAACGAAAATATAGGTGGTTCTTTAGTGAATGTAACATCTACAATGCCACATCCTGATTTAGTAGCCTTAAAAGACACTGATGAAAGATTTAAAAATTTAACTGATGAAAATGTTTTACTTACAATAGGTACTAGCTATATTTTTAATAAAGACACAGGAAAATATGATTTAACTAATGTATCCCAAAAAGACCCTACAAAGTTAAATTATAATGGTAATACTAAATATTATTACTGTGGCTCTAGGTATAATATTAATTCCTCTGATGTTATTACAACAGTAAGAAATACAAACTGTGCTACTTTGTATGAAATAAGAAGTGCAAGTATCAGTGATGGAACTGCAACTGGGACAACTGGTACTTCATTTAAGACTAGAACATACAATTTAAAAGGATATGCTATGAATCAAATAGAAAATGAAAGTGATAAGTCAGACAAAGGACTGTATCAAATAGATGATGATGATGGTATAAGTTATTATTACCGTGGTTCTGTAAAAAATAATTATGTGAAATATGCAGGTTACTACTGGCGTATAGTACGTATAAATGGTGATGGAAGTGTTAGACTTTTATATGATGGTAAAACGCCTAATGTAAGTGGGGATGGTTTTAATATTTTATCTTGGAAACCATTTAATAGCAAAAGAGATAACCCTGCTTATACTGGATATATGTATGGTAATACTTTAAATGAGAGTTATGATAAGTCGAATTCTAATGAAGTAGATAGTAATGTAAAAACTGAGTTAGACAATTGGTATAAAGCAAACATTTTAGATACTAATAATGGGGCGATAATTGCTGATGCTGGTTTTTGTGATGATAGAAGTGTATCAAGTGGTAATGGTTATTCAACAAATGGTTCAACTACAATTTATAATGTTTATAATAGATTTTATAAATCCAAATCACCAACATTAAGCTGTTCTTTATCAAATGATTTATTTACTACATCTACAAGCAATAAGGGTAATAAAGCCCTTACTTATCCTATTGGTTTACTTACTGTTGATGAGTTAATGATGAGTGGATATGCAGATGGTTATATTAATAAATCTGCTTATACAATTAGTGCTAATTCATATTGGATTTTATCTCCATGTATGTATACGGTTGATAATGCATCTTCTTATGCTTTTCAATTATATAATGTAGGTTATCTTGGTGGGTTTAATAGTGTAACAAGTGGTGGTGGAATAAGACCGGTTATAAATATTTTGGGTGAATCTAAAATAAGTGGGGGTATTGGTACTGCTAGTGATCCATTTTTGATTAGTGTATAAAAAATAGAAGACTTTAATTAGTCTTCTATTTTAAATGGCGTATTATCAAAATCTTTATCTATTAATAATTCATGGATTATTTCTTCTTGTGATTCAACACTTATTTCTTCAATTCTGTCTACACGGCATTTTTCACTTATTAAAATGGCTTCAATCTTTTTAACTGCATTTTCTATTTCATCATTTACGACAACATAGTTATATTTGTTTACTTCATTAATTTCATTATAAGCTACTTTAAAACGGTCTATAATTTGTTCTTTTGATTCTTTACCACGGGCTATAATTCTTCTTTTGATTTCACTCATTGAAGGAGCCATGATAAAGATTAAAATTGTTTCTGGAAACATTTCTTTAATTTGTTTAGCACCTTGAACATCGATTACTAAAATAACATCTTTACCATTTGCTAATATTTTCTTTACCTCATCTTTAGGAGTACCATAGTACATACCATAATGTACTTTAGCATATTCTAGAAAATCACCATTGGCTATTTTCCTTTCAAATTCTTCTGGTGAAACAAAGTAGTAATCAACACCTTCTTGTTCACCATCACGGATTGGTCTAGATGTGTAGGAAACAGCAAGTGATAAGTTATCATTTCTTTTTAATAGTTCTTTAACTACTGTATCTTTCCCAGCACATGTTGTGCCAGATATAATTATTAATTCACCATTTGTTTTTTGTTTAATCATAGTTATTCTCCTTTATTCATTCTTTTATTATCTGGTTTATTAAATATTTTGGCTAAATTGCCATTATTTCTTTCTTTTTTATATTTTCTTTCATCAATTACTAAATCATATTCACCAATATATTCATAAATTCTTGGATTAAAGCCTATTTTAAATTGATTTAAACCATAATATGGGTTTTCCTTGGTAAAATCACCAGTTAGACCATTTAAGTCAAGATAATCATAGTTTTTTTGATAATATTTAATTAGTTCATTATGAAGAAAATAGTTAGGATCAAAGTCTTTATATTTTTTATCATAACCACTTATAAGAATATGAGCTCGATTTTGATATTTAATAACTAAAGCTCCTGCTATATAGATATTCATTTTCTTTTTGTTAAGTTCAGTAGATTTTTGAACATCATTTTTATATGTTAATAATAATTTATCAGAGTTCATTTTTTTATTTAATATTTTTTTGTTTGTATTTCCTTTTAATAATTCATTTAATGCATTATTTTTTTCTAGTTCATTTTCGTATAATTTACGGGAATTTAATAAGTAGTCATCACTACTAATGCTAACTAAGAATAAATCAATATTATCATTTTGATGAAATATATTGTAATAGTCGGTATAGTAAAATTCATTAGTTTGTTTTTTCTTAGAAATAAACTTTTTTAATAAATCGATACCTGATTTTTCAGCAAGTTCAATTTTTAAGCCCTTTTTCTTGGCACGGTTTATTTTGTTACGTGTATTCTTATCTATTTTATTTATATCAAAATCTTTTAAAGGGATAATAGCTTGAAATCTTGGTAAAATAGATTCAAAGTAAAGATTATCTTTTAATTTTTTAATATGTTCTTGTTCTAGTATTTTTATAATATCATAATTCCAGTTGTATGTTTTGATACTAGTTTTTTTATCAATTTCACTAATGGCTATCTCTGGATTAAATTTAATGAAACATACTTTTTTCTTTTTATAGTATTTAATTAGTTCACATATAAATTCGGTTACTAGTTCTTTATTAAAATAATCTATTATAAAACCGCGTGGAGCATAGCCATATTTTAGGTTTCTTACTTTCTTAATTAGTATTAATGAAGCGGCTTTTAAATTGTTATATTCATCATACATACCAATAAAGTCATAGTCATAACCATAATTTCCCATTAATAAGGCATATTCTCTAGTTTGATAATATGTACCAAGTGGACTTTCTTTAACAAAGTTTGTAAATTCTTCTACTGTAATTTCTTTAAGAGTCATTATATCACCCCTTTTTTGTTGAGAATTATTATATCACAATTTAAAAAATTTGCAATAGTGCCAAAATTTTAAAGACTTTTAGAGGAAAAATTGGTACAATAACTTTATTGGAGAGCTTATGAAAAAGAAAACTATTGATTTGATAATTTATATATTCTTATTATTTACACCAGTCTTAGATTTTATAACTGGTATTTGTTCTTGGCATAATATGTTTAGCATAGGAATTTTTTTTAGAAGTATATTTTTAATTTATGTTATGTATTATTTAATATTTAAAGTTAGAGATAAACATACTTACTTTATACTTGGTTTGTTAGCTATTTATTCTTTCTTCTTTTTAATATTTCATAGAAATTATTTAGTAAGTAACTTAACTTATTTAGTAAGAGTATTTTATTTACCTTTATTAATATGCTTTTTTAAAAGTTATAAAAATAGTTATTTGACAAAGAATGTTTATGTTTATCTTTTGGTTGGTTATATGGTACTTTATTTATTGCCTTATATTTTGGGTCTTGGACATAATATCAATGAGTTTTATCCTAATAAAGATTTATATTTATCTTACTTTTATGTTGGGAATGAACTAGTTAATGTTTTTTTACTTTTATTTATAATGAATGTTGATTATTTTATAAAGACAAAGAAAAAGTATTTTGTAATTATATTAATTTTATTTTTAATGTGTATTTATCTTTTAGGGACTAAGGTTATGTATGCTGGTTTATTAATTACGATACTTTATTTTGTATATGTTTACCGGAAATATTTATTAGAGTGTTTAAAAATCAATAAATGGTTATATGGTGTTTTAATTGTTTTAGTTTTTAGTGTATTATTAATTATACCTAGAACTAGTTTTTATAAAAATATAAAAACAACATTAGAGTATTATAATGTAACAAATTTAAAAGATATTTTGAGTTATGAGAAAATAAACCAAGTTATATTTAGTAATAGATTAAGTTTTTTAGAAAATGCTCATAATATATATAGTAGTTCTAATATTAGTAATAAGTTATTTGGAATAGGAAGAGAAGTTTTAATATATAATAAAGATGTTGAGATAGACATATTTGATATTTATTATGTACTTGGATTAATAGGATTTATAGTTTATATAGTAGTTATTTGTTATAGTCTTAAATTTAAGAATTTAGATAAGAGTGTTATGTTTAGTATAGTTTTACTTATTATTGTTTCATTTTTCAGTGGACATGTTCTTGCTAGTCCAATGGTAAGTGGTATACTTGGTATGGGTAGTTATTTTAAAGAGGGAGGCAGTCATGAAGATTTGGACAAGAAATCAATTTAAAAGATTAAGAATATATTTTATTTTAAATAGTGATAAAAGAAATAGATATTTAAAGAAAAATAAAATATTTAAAGAGATGGGAGAAAATGTTTTTTTTCAACCAAGAATGATACCATCAGACCCTTTGTTAATTAAGTTTCATAATAATATTGTTGTTACTAGTAATGTTACTTTTGTGACACATGATGTTTTTAATTTAGGACTTAAGAATATATCGAGTGATTTGGATAAATATTATCAAAATGCAATTGAGGTATGCGATAATGTGTTTATTGGTTGTAATACAACAATTTTACCAGGGGTTAAGATTGGACCAAATGCTTTGATTGGGGCAGGGAGTGTTGTGACACAGAATGTTTTACCTAATACGGTTGTGGCTGGTAATCCTGCGCGTGTAATTGGGACTTTCGATGATTTTTTAGAAAAGAGAAAGAGAATACCAGGCTATATGGATATCAATGATATATGGCGAGATTTTGATATTAAAAATAGAAGTTAAAAGGTCATGGGTTATAAACATGGCTTTTTTGTTATGTGAAATTTTTGGTAAAGTACTTGCAATGAAAGAGTAAATTTTGTAGAATTAAAGAAGAATGGGAGAGATAAAAAAAATGAAGCAAAAATATGTTTTGGGGGGGGGTTATCGAATAAGTTTAACTCTCTAAAACTACAGAAATTTAAAGAAAATAATAGTAAAAGAAAAGTACTTATAACAACAATAATTTTAAGTACATTGTTATTATCAGGAATATATTTATATAATTCGTTTGCTTTATTTACAGAAGAAAAACATTTTAATGTAATCAATGGAACGGTTCAAGACCCGGGTGATATATACTTTGCATATTATGTTGATAGCAATATTACAAGAGAAATGCCTAAGAAAGGTTCTGGTTACACATTAGATACTGAAAAAAGTAATTGTACGAATGGAGTAGTGCCAACTTGGGATAATGGTGGTTGGAAATTTATAGGTGATTATAGTGGCTATAATGCAACCGACTATACAAGAACCAGATGCAATTTATACTTTAAAAAGATTGATATGACTGCTGTAGAATATATTAAAGTATTAGCTAAATATGATACAGAAGCGCTTGATACAGACGAGGCTGGTGGAAATATTAGATACATAGGGGCTAATCCAAATAACTATGTTAGTATAGATGGCGAATTATGGCGAATTATAGGTGTTATGAAAAATATTGATGATGGAACTGGTAACAAGAGTGATCGCGTGAAACTTATAAGAGCTGAATCTATTGGCAGTTATTCTTGGGATACAAGTGATAGTTCAGTAAACTCTGGTCATGGTGTGAATGAATGGAGCCAGGCTGACTTAATGAAATTATTGAATCCAGGTTATGAAAGTGAGGTAGTAGGTGGATCACTTTATTGGAATAGTAAATCCGGTAATTGTTATAACAATGCAAATAATAGTACAACTAGCTGTAATTTTACAAGCATAGGTATAAGAGATAAATTAAAGGCTTTAATAGGTAATGCCATATGGAATACAGGGGCAAATGACGCTAAAGCATATACACATGAGAATATATCAACTCAAAAATTTTATGAATTTGAAAGAAGTACAAATACCGGGAAAATATGTACTAGTGGTATTTATTGCAATGACTCTGTGACAAGAACAACAACTTGGAAAGGAAAGGTAGGTTTAATGTACGTAAGTGATTATGGCTATGCAACAAGTGGTGGCAGTACAACGGGTCGGACAACATGTTTAAATAAAGAATTATATAGTTGGTCTGGTTATTCTGATTGTTATGTTAATAACTGGTTATTTAATAGTACTAGTTGGCAGTGGACCTTATCCATACCGGAGTTTTTTTATGATGCTTATCGTGAATTTATTATAAGTTCTTCTGGGTATGTCAATGCTTCAAGTGACGACTTTCTTAGAAATGCTGTTTTTCCAGCTGTTTATCTTTTATCTTCTGTCAAAATTGTTTCAGGTGATGGTTCAAAGGCCAATCCATATATATTGAAAAATTGATTAAAAAAAGCCCACGTTATTGGGTCTTTACTTTAAAATAGCAATAATGGAGTTGATAACTATATCCTCCATTTTTTCATAGTCTAAATTTTTATGTTTATGATAGGCTTCTTCGTGAGCAAGATTATCTATAATTCCCACTATTAAATGAGTTTTCTCTTCTAAGCCTTCTTTAGGAATATTGTTGTTAAGAAAAAGATTATATAACTTATCACAAAATATTAGTTCTTGTTCTTTAAAAATATTACCAATATCATCATCTAAATGTTCCATTGCCGTTAGTTCTTGGTGAGCACGTTTAGAGTAGGTGTGTCTTTTTTTATTTGTTTCAATTATTCTTTTTAACATGGGTCTTAAGTCATTTGGTAACTTTTCATGTTCATCAATAATAGCAAATATCGGAAACATTATATCATTGGAATAAAGTTTAACGCCTTCAATAAAAATTTCTTTTTTATCTTTAAAATATTGATAAATTATGCCAGTTGAAACACCAGTGTATTTAGCTATTTCTGGGGTACTTGTGTTGTAGAAACCATTGTTACACATTAATTCAAAACCTTTTTTGATAATTTGTTCTTTTTTTTCTATTCCTCTTTGTTGAGTAGGTATTCTTGTAGTTGGCATAATAATCACATCCAATTAAATTATACACTCTGTTTTTAGTAATTGCAAATTATATGAAAAAAAGTTCATATTATATATTGACTGATAAATTAGAGGATAGTATAATTCAATTATATGAATTATGTTTCATATTTGTGGGAGGCTATTGTATATGCATGATTTAATTACTTTTAAAAATGTTTACAAGACGTATCAAGTTGGAGAAGAGACATTTAATGCTTTAGATGGGGTAGATTTTTCAATTAAAAAAGGTGAGTTTGTTGTTATACTTGGACCTAGTGGGGCTGGAAAAAGCACACTTTTAAATTTACTTGGGGGAATGGATAGCCCAAGTAAGGGTGAGATTATAGTAGATGGTGAGATAATTTCTAATTATACACCACATAAACTTACTGATTATAGGGCACGTAAGGTGGGATTTATATTTCAATTTTATAATATATTACCAACATTAACTGTTTTAGAAAATGTGGCTATAGTTAAAGACATTGTGAAAAAAAGTAAATCACCTAAAAATGTTTTAAAAGACGTAGGATTAGGTTCACAAATAAACAAATTTCCTAATCAACTAAGTGGAGGTGAACAGCAAAGAGTTTCTATTGCCAGAGCTATTGCAAAAGATCCAAGTATTATTTTAGCGGATGAGCCAACTGGGGCATTAGACTCTAAGACTGGGGTAGAGGTTTTAAAACTTTTAAAAAAACAATGTGATGCGAATAACGGGATGAATACAGTTGTTATAGTTACACATAATTCTTTAATAGCAGAGATAGCAGACAGAGTAATACGTCTAAAAAATGGTAAAGTATGCTCTAATGAAATAAATAGTAAACCAAAAAGTATTGATGAAGTGATGTGGTAATATGCTAAGAAAGAAAATGTTAAGAGATATTAGGAAAAATAAAAGTCAATTTATAACTATTATCTTGATGGTTGCTATAGGGGTTATGGTTTATGCTGGTATTAATGCTTATATGAAGGGTATGCAAACAACGGCTGATAATTTTTATACTGATTATAATTTACAAGATTTAAATGTTTTAGGTAGCGATTTTAAAAAGACGGATTTGGAAGAAATTAAAAGTTTAGATAATGTTTTAGATGCAGAACTCAAATTAGTATTAAATATGAATGATGCAAATAATGATGATAAATCTTATTTAGTTTCAGTTATTGAAAGTAATAATATTAGTAAGTTTTATGTTAAAGATGGTATATCTTTCGATAAGAATAAAGATGGTGTTTGGCTTGATTATTTCTATGCAAAAGAAAATAAGATTGTAGTTGGAGATCATATTAAGTTTAAGTATGATGATTTTATTTTTGATAAAGAGGTATTAGGAATTATTTATATTCCAGATCATGTGTATGACGTTAAAGATGCTTCACAACTTATGCCTAATCATAAAGATTATGGTATTGTATATATGAGTAGTGCTTTTTTAGAAGATTTTATTAAAGATAATGTTAAAAATACTTTGAGTAGTAAGTTAAATATGAGTGTTAATGATGAAACACTAAAAAAATATTATCCTAATTTTAATTATGAAGATTTTATTCCTTATAATTATGTAATGGTTGATGTTAATGATAAGGCTAATAATAATCAAGTGAAAGATGATATTGAGATTAAACTTAGTAATGCTATCGCATCAGTGTCAATAGAAGATACACCAAGTTATGCAATGTATCAAGGAGAAATTGATGAGGGAAAGGCTTATGTTGGTATTTTTTCAGGTTTATTTTTGTTTATTGCATTATTATCTGTTATTACGACAATGCGAAGAGTTGTTAGTAAACAAAAATTACAAATTGGTACTTTAAAGGCTTTAGGTTTTTCTAATGCCAAAATAACTAGTCATTATGTTAGTTATGGAGTGTTTACTGCTTTGGTTGGTTCTGTACTTGGAATTTTTTTAGGAAGATTTTTCTTAGGTAGTACTTTCTTAGGAATAGAAATGGCTTTCTTTGAAATACCAAATGGAAAAGTTATTATCGAACCTAAGACTTATTTGATGGCTTTACTTGTTATTGTAATTGTATCTTTAGTTGTGTTTATTACTTGTTATCAAGAATTAAAAAAGAAACCTGCTGATTCTTTAAGAAAAGAAGTACCTAATGTTAAAAATGGTAGTTTTGATATTACGACAAAAGGAATACTAAAAAAACTTAATTTTGCGACTAAATGGAATATTAGGGATATTTTAAGAAATAAGATAAGAACAATAACAGGAATTATTGGTATTGCTGGTTGTTCAACTTTAATTGTCTGTGCTTTAGGTATGCTTAATAGTATGAATTATTTTATTAAGTTACAGTTTGATATTTTAGATAATTTTGATTATAAGTTAACTTTGAAAAGTGATATAGATGAGGCTACTTTAAAAGATTTAAAAGATACTTATGGCGATAATACTAGTAGCACTTTAACAATTGAAATTAAAGATAGTGATGATAATCGTAATACAAATACATTATTTGTTAATGATAGTAATGGTTATATTAGATTTATAAATAATAAATATGATTATATTGAATTAGATAATAATGAAGGTGTTTATGTTACACAGAAATATGCAGACACTAATAAGGTTAATATTGGTGATGAAATAAAATGGCATATTTATGGTAGTAAAGATTATTATGTTTCACGAGTAGTTGGTTTTTATAGGGACCCTCAAGTGCAAGGACTTAGTTGTACTAAAGAGTATTTAGAGTCTTTAAATGTTTCTTATAAACCTGATTCTTTATATACAAATACTGATTTAAGTGAGGTAAAGAATTTAAAAGATGTAGATATTATTCAAGGTAAAAATGAACTTAAAGATGCTATTAAAAATATGCTTAGTATGATGCAAAAGATGATAATTATTATAGTAGTATTTGCAATTATTTTGGGAGTAGTAATAATTTATAATATGAGTATTTTATCGTTTGCAGAGAAAGAGTATCAATTTGCTACTTTAAAAGTATTAGGATTTAGTGATAAGAAGATAAGAAAGATATTTAGTTTACAAAATAGTATTATATGTGTTATTTCAATTATAATTGGTTTACCAGTAGGTTATTATTTAACAAGTTATTTGTTTAAGGTATGCTTGGATGAAAATTATGATTTTGGAGTACATATTGAAGTTATTACTTTCATAATCGCGGCTATTGGAACATATTTAGTATCTTTAGTGGTATCACGATTACTTAGTAAGAAAGTTAATACAATTGATATGGTTAGCAGTTTAAAGGCTAACGAATAAAAGAAAAAGACAAATTGCATGTCTTTTTTTAAATTATCTTTTTTCAGTAATATTAAAATTTTTTTGTCTTGTTAGGGAATTAAAACTGTTTATAAATTCATAACTAAAATCACTTAAATCTAATATATTAACATTGAACAGTTCTAATATATTTTGAAATGATAAGTATTTAGCGTTTTCTAGATATTTCCGGTAAAAATCTATTTTTTGTTCATCACTTAAATTCATATTATTAAATTTTTCTACTAAGCACCAGCCATAAATAAATCTGCTTTCATTAGATAGGTGTCTACCATTCTTTAAATCATAGTTATCTTCTAAAAAATTATGTGTTAAACTATCACTTGGATAATATTCATCAATAAATTTATTTATTCTTAAAATAATAGTTTCTGGTTTTAATTTTGTTTTGTTGGCAATGTCATTAATAAGTCTTGAATCTATTTTTTTGACTTTTCTATTTTTCATTAGTTTTTTAAATTCAAGTTCATCAATTGCTCTATATGATAGAAAAACAATATTCTTAAGTTTATTATATTTAATGTTATTAATATCATTTTTATCTAGAAAGTGAATATCGCTCTTTATACTTTTTTCTTTTACTTGTAAGTTATTTTTTCTTAAATATTCTAAAAACAATTGTTCTGTTAAAAGAGACTCAACCTCATTAAATAAATCTACTTTGTTATTATTACAAATGTTACCATAATCGTCTGTTGCCGCGATAGCGTGGCTTATTTCATGCGCTAGGCTCATTAGTGATTTTAAATCGCTTTTATAATAAAAGTTTATCCCATCTTTATTTATGAAAGACCTTTGGTTATCATTTGGTTTAGTGTCATCGTATTTGTTAAATGTAGTTTTTGTTAAAATATACGTGATTTTATCTGTTAATTTGGGGTTTATATCAGTAAAAAAATTTATAACAATTTTTTTCATTTGTTCTATATTAATATTGGGTATTTCGTAATCAGCAAAGTTATTTATGCCTATTTGTTCATGACAAATATTAGTTACTATATCATGAGATATCTTTAGTAAAATATCATTTTCTAATAGCCTTATTTTATTATTATTTGATTTTAATTCATATGATTGGTCGTGATTCCAATGTTTATTTCTTTTTACAAATTGATATTTATAATCTAACCAATTTATTTGTTCATTTAAATTCTTATTCATACTTTTTGCTCATTTCATAAAATTTATTGTTTATCGTTATTTTTATTAATTACTTTTTTGACCTCTTTAGCTATTTCTTCATCAGTTAGATTTAAGGCTATAACTATTTTAGCAAATGTATCTAGCAATGGCATATTAAGGTTATTTTCGATTCTAAAGATAGTTTTTCGATCAATACTTGTAAGTTCCTCTAGTTTTTCTTGGGATAGTTTTTGTTTTAAACGATATTCTTTTAACATGTTATTCACCTATCAAAATTGTAGCAACCTTGCCCCACAAAAACATTGACAAGTATGCCCCATAAAAGATATAATCGTTTTAGAAAATAGGTGGTTATAGTGCGGCTAGAGAGACTTAAAAATAATAAAAAGAAAATGATATATATTGTTTTTAGTAGTTTTATTGTGATACTAGTTTTATTAGGACTACTTTTGTTTCAGAGCTATGCGGTGTTTACGGAAGAGAAACATTTTAATGTAATTAATGGAACTGTGAGTGATCCAGGAGACATATATTTTGCATATTATGTTGATAATGAAATTACACGGAATATTCCTAGTAAGGGGAGTGGCTATACATTAGATACGGAAAAAAGCAATTGTACGAATGGTGTTAGTATTTCATTTGATAATTACCATTATGCAGTAATAACTAATTATGAAGGTTATAATACAAGTGATTATACAAGAACAAGATGTGACTTATATTTTAAAAAATTGAATATATCTTTGGTAGATTATATAAAGGAATTAAGTGTCTATGATAATACAAATTTAGATTATGATGGTACTAGCGATAATAATTTAAGATATATTGGTGCTAATCCCAATAATTATGTTAGTGTGGATGGTGAGTTGTGGCGTATTATTGGTGTTATGAATAATATAGATGATGGAACTGGTAATAAGGAGACACGCATAAAATTAGTTAAAAATGAGAGCATTGGTGAATATTCATGGGATAGTAGTGATTCTAGTGTGAATTCAGGTTATGGTATAAATGAATGGAGTCAGGCTGATCTAATGAAATTATTAAATGATGGATATGTGAATGAAAGTATTAATAACTCAATGTATTGGAATAATCAAAGTGGTGCTTGTTATGATGCAAAACTTAATGGTACGACAACATGTGATTTTACAAGTAGTGGTATTAAACATGAATTAAAACAATTGATAGCTAATGCTGTGTGGAATACAGGTAGTAATGGTAGTCAATTTTCTTGGAATGATTTAGATAGTTATGATTTTTATCAGATGGAAAGAAGCAGTAATACTGGCAAGATATGTACAAGCGGGATATACTGCACTAATGATACTGTGGCAAGAACAACGACATGGATAGGCAAGATTGCTTTAATGTATCCAAGTGATTACGGATATTCTACTACCGGTCAAGATAATATAAGCTCTGAAATGTGTAGAAGAGTCTTATTAAGTGAAGGTAATTATGATAAATATTCTCTTTGTTATGAAAATAGTTGGATTTATTTACTGGGAGGAAAATGGTTTTTAACACCTTTGGCAAGTGGAGGTAGAGCTGATGCTGTTTATTTTGAAAATAGTGCAAATGGTACAGTTCATATAGGGACTGCGTCTGCAAGTGTTGGTGTTTTTTCTACTGTTTATTTAAAAGCAAATGTAAAAGTTGTGTCTGGTGATGGGACTCATGAAAATCCATACTATTTATCAGAGAAATAATAAAAGATGGGAGTTATCGACCGCTTTTGGGGTTTAAAGTGATAAAAGTGGTCGATAACTTGTTTTTTCTTGTTAAATTTAATGTCTTATTGGTGCTTTTTGGTGTTTTCTTTTATAATTTCTTGTATAATAATCTTATAAGGAGTGAATTTTAAACTATGAAATTAGAAGTAACATTAACAAATATTTTATTAATGATAGGAGTAACGTTTTTCTTAAGTTTGATTTTTGTACCTGTATGTAAAAAAATTGCTTTTCATATTGGGGCGGTTGATTATCCAAATCAAAGAAGATTAAACAAAGTACCAATGCCTACGATTGGGGGACTAGGGATATTTTTATCATTTCTAATTGGCTATATGTTTTTTGGGCGAGGTAGTACAACTATGATATCTATTTTAATAGCTAGTTTTATTATTATCTTAACAGGATTAATTGATGATATAAAACCAATTTCGGCTAAGTATCAATTAGTTGGGCAAATACTTGCCATATGTACAATTATCTTTTATGGCCAGGTAACGATTGATAACTTTACAATTTTAGGTGTGCATTTAATTTTTCCAGCACCACTTAATTATTTAGTGACAATAATATTTATGTTAGGAATAATAAATGCGATTGACTTATCTGATGGTATGGATGGTTTATGTGGGGGAATAAGTGTTATATATTTTATTACGGTAACTGTTATAGCAGTGTTACTTGGTATGGCTGGTAATATTGATACAACTATTTCGATTTTAATGATTGGGGCTATACTAGGATTTTTAGTATATAATTTTCCACCAGCTAAAGTTTATATGGGCGATACGGGTAGTAATCTTGTTGGGCTTATGATAGCTGTGACGGCCTTATATGGTTTTAAACTTGCTACATTTACTAGTTTATTAATTCCCCTTGCTATTCTTGGATCACCAATTATCGACGTTTTGTTTTCAATTATAAGAAGAGGACTTAAAAAGAAAAATCCTTTTACAACACCTGATAAAGAACATTTACATCATCAATTATTAAAAATGAAATTCTCAACAAGAGTATCTGTATTTTTAATATATATCATTAATTTATTATTTTCAGCTGTATCAATTTTATATGCTTTAGGTGATATTAGTTATGCTGTTATTCTTTATGTAGCTTTGATGATTGTATTTTTATTTATAGTTTTAAAAACTGATATCTTATTTCCGAAAAGAAAGAGTGATAATAGTGAAAGAGAAGATTAAAGAGTTAATTAGATATGGTATTGTTGGTATTTTAACTACTTTAGTAAGTCTTATTACATATTATGGCTTAGTTTATACTATTATAGACCCAAAAAATCCTTTAATGTTACAGATAGCTAATATAATTAGTTGGATTGTTTCAGTGATATTTGCTTATATTACGAATAGAAAATTTGTTTTTAAGAGTGAAAATACAAATAAAATTAAAGAAGCATCTAGCTTTATCTTTTCTAGAATATTAACCTTAATTTTAGATATGGCTATTATGTTTGTGGGTGTTAGTGTTTTAGCATATAGTGATAAATTTGTAAAGATTTTTAGTCAGGTAGTTATTATTGTTTTAAATTATATTATTGGTAAGTTTTTAGTTTTTGGGAAAAGAAAAGAAAAAATTAAAAAAGAAAGAAAAGAATATCCAGTTATAATATATATTATGTTTATTTCTTTATTTGTAATTGATATGATGCTTAGTATTTTTAATTATCAAGATCCTTACTATATTTTTCTTATAATTAAAAGTTTATTATTTATCTTTTTATTAGTTAATGTTTTTTTTAAAAAGAGAGTATTATTTAGTTTGATGCTTTTAATACTTATAGTAATTCAAAGTATGTATGTTTATGTACTTGATAATACTATATTAAATGTGGTAGGTGTTTTACTTAATATATATATATTACCACTTAGTTTAGTTTATCTTAGTGAGAAGAAAGTTAATAATAATTATGAAGCATTTTTTCTATTACTTTTTAGTTTATATGGGGTAGTTTTTTCAATATTTTATTTTAACCATGTTGGTGATATTAATTTCTATTATGATAAATATGTAATTCTTAGTAGAATGCTTATGATGATGCCTTTTATAGGGAAGATTATTTTTGAACATAAAAATTATATTATGAAGACTTGGTTATGTCTTTTAATAATTATTTCAACTATTAGTTTTGCTTCTTTTGGTTATACATTTTTAGCACTTATTATATTTATGTTTTATGGTTTTAAAAATTATAAAAAGAAGGATAATAACAAAATAATTATCGGTATATTTTTACTAGTGATGGTTGGTATTAGCATATATTTATTTAAAGATATTAAATTAAGTACTTTATTTGATAAGAGAATTAATAATATTCAAAATGGACTAATGGTTTTTGATGGGGTTAATTTAGAAGAACAGATTTTTGGTTTATTTGAACTTAATGTTCTTAATATGAATCATAGTTTAGTTTTTATTGTAGATATGTTAATTCAATTTGGTTATTTTGGTTTTATAAGTTACTTATTAGTTTTAGTTTTTGCCCTTTATTATGTTAATAGAAAACAGGATGTATATTATGTAATGTATTATATTTTACTTAGTTTTATTTATGGCTTTAATGTAATTAATTATGGTAATACGTTGATTTTAGGACTTTTAATAGTTTTGTTAAGTAAGGATTATAGGAAAAGAATTTTAATAGTTTCTAATATGTATCCTTCAAAGAAATATCCTCATTATGGAACATTTGCTAGAAATACGCGGGATAGTTTAGATAATCTTGGCTTTGAAACAGGAATAGTGGTTTTAAAGAAACATGATAATAAGATATTTAAAATATTTGCTTATTTAAGATTTTATAGTATGGCAATCTTCAAAAGTATAATTAGTTCTTATGATTATTATTATGTACATTTTACTTCACATTCTGGATTACCGGTTATTCTTGGTACGATTACAGGAGATAGTAAACTTATTTGTAATGTACATGGGAATGACATTGTTCCTGATTGTGAACGTGATATTAAAAATATTAGTAGGAGTAAGTTAGTATTAAAGTATGCAAGAAAGGTGGTATGTCCTTCTAGTTATTTTAAAGATATTTTATGTAACGAATATAAAATTAATAGTGATAAGATTATTGTTTTTCCATCAGGTGGTGTAAATAAAGATGTTTTTCATGATATGGATAGAGATGAATGTTTAGATAAACTTTCTTTAGATAAAAATTATCATTATTATGGTATGGTTAGTAGAATAGAAAAAGATAAAGGATATGATACTTTCCTTGGGGCATTACAAGTGCTCTTTAGAAAAAACAAACTTAAAAATATCAAGGTATTATATATTGGGACTGGTGATGAGCAAGATAAGTTTGATAAGTTAGTACAAGAGTATAAATTAGAAGACATTATAATACAAATTAAATTTGTTAATCAAAGTACTTTAGCACTTTACTATAATGCAATGGATTTATTTATATTTCCAACAAGAAGAAAAAGTGAATCACTTGGTTTAGTTGGGTTAGAGGCTATGGCTACAAGTACGTTTGTTATTGGTTGTGATTTATATGGACCACGTTCTTATTTAGTTAATAATGTTAATTCTTTGACTTTTAAAGATCAAAAAGGATTAGTAGAGGACATTTTGAAATATCAAAGTATGAGTAAAGAGGAAAAAGAAAACATTATTAAGGAGGGAAACAAAACTTCTCTAATGTATAATAAAGATAAAATAGATAGTTATTTAAAAGAAATATTTGATTAGTTAAAAGTATGTACTTATGGTATGTACTTTTTCTTGATGATAATTTAAAGGTGGTCTTACATGCTAAATTAATAAAAAGTTATTAAATAATTAATTCTTGGTGTATAATACTAATTAGGAGGCACCAATAATGAAAACAGGAATGGTTATATTAAATTATAATGATTATGAAAATACTATAAAAATGATTTTACAAGTTAGAGATTATAAAAACATTAATAAAATTGTTGTAGTTGATAATCATAGTACAGATTCTTCAGTAGAGAAAATAACTCCTTATTTAAATAAACATGTTGTTTTAGTAGAAGCACGTAAGAATGGGGGGTATGCTTTTGGTAATAATCTGGGACTTAAATACTTAGAAAAGAATACGGATTGTGAATTTGTTATAATTAGTAATCCTGATGTTTTGGTAAGTGAAAGCGTTATAACGGAACTTATTCATGATATGAAAAAAGATGAAAGTATTTCTTTTTTAGGGCCAAAGATACTAGAAAGAGGACATATTACTAAGGGTTGGAAATTACCAAGTTTATGGTGTGAGGCATTATCTTGTATAAATTATTTTAATAGATATAGTTTTAATATGCAAAAGTATCCTGATGATTATTATAATGAAAAGATAGTTAGAGTAGAGGTTTTACATGGGTGCTTTTTTATGGCAAGATTAAAAGATTTTAAGAAGATTAAATATTTTGATCCACATACATTTTTATATTATGAAGAAAATATTATTGCAAAGAAAGCTTGCAGTTATGATTTAAAATCTTGTGTTGATACTTCTTTAAGTGTTACACATTTATCTAGTCAAACGGTGTCTAAAAATCTAAATAAAGTACGTAAGTATAAGGCTTTAAAGAAAAGTATGTTTTATTATGAAAAAGAGTATAATCACTTAAATATATTGGGAATGTTACTTTTAAAAGTATTATATTATATAAGTTTAGGAATAGCGTATTTAACGTTTTGGATATAAGATGGAAAAAATAGCTATTATAAGTGATATACATGGTAATTTAGAAGCTTTAAAAAGTGTACTTATAGATATAAAAAAAGAAAATATTAATAATATTTATTGTTTAGGGGATATTATTGGTAAGGGAATGCATCCGAATGAATGTTTTGGGATGGTTAGTGATAATACTAAAGTTATTGTAAGAGGTAATTTTGAGAAATGGATAGGACTTGAAAGTGATTATGCTAGTAGGGCGTGGTGTTTTAATAGAGCTCTTTTAAATAATGATACTTATAGAGGGATAAGATCTTTACCTTTTAGCTATGAGTTTTATTTAAGTGGTAGGTTAGTAAGACTATTTCATGCAACACCTTATGATATTAATAAAAAGATTTTTGCTTTTAGTAATAATGAGGCTTTAAAAAGTATGTTTTATAAACCTTTAGATACCGTTATAGATGGGGATAGCGATGTAGCTATTTATGGACATACGCATAATGCTTTTGTTAGTTCTTTATATAATAGAACACTTATTAATGCAGGAAGTGTTGGTATTCCTTTAGATTTAATTCATGATGATATGTTTGATGGGTGTCCGGGTTTTACAACTATGGCTCATTATTTAATATTAGAAGGTGAGTTAAATTCCTTAGAAAAAGGTTATATGGGGATTATGATTAAAGAGGTTCCCTATGATATAGAATCTGAGTTAAAGGATTCAAAGAATAATATAGATAAAAGAGGTTATGAAATGGAACTTAGACTAGGTAAGTATCGTGATCAAAATAGATTGAATAGAATTATTAATGAAAATAAGTAGGTGGATTATGAAAAAATATATATTTATTGTTGGTTCAAGAGGTTATAAATTTAATTATGGGGGATGGGAAACTTTTGTAACAGAATTAATGAAAAATCAAACTAATAAGGAATTTCAATATGTTATTCCTAAACTTAGTTTTGATAAAAGGGAAGATGGTAATATAATACATACTGATAGCGTTATAGAACCAGTGGTTTATACACCAAAGCAAGGGTTTGCTACGATGTTTACTTTTACAATTAGATCAATGAATAGAGTAGTAAATTATATAAATGATAATAAAATAGAAAATGCTCTGGTTTTATTACTCGGTTGTAAGGTTGGTCCTTTAATTCCTATTTGGAAAAGAAAACTTAAGAATGCGAAATTTATAATTAATCCAGATGGACTAGAATGGAAACGAGAAAAATGGGCTTGGTGGATTAAACAGTGTTTTAAGTATAGTGAAAAAACATGTGTTAAATATACTGATGCTTGTGTTTGTGATTCAATGGCTATAAAAAATTATATCGATGAAAAATATAAGGGTTATCATAAACCATCTTATTATATTGCTTTTGGGGCTTATTTAGATATTGATATTCATAAAAATGAGATAGTAAAAAAATTATGGAAACAATATGACATAAAAGATCATGAGTATTACTTAATTGTGGGAAGATTTGTGCCAGAAAATAATTATGAAGTTATGATTAAGGAATTTATGAAATCTAAAACAAAAAAAGATTTAGTTATTATTTGTAATTTAGAAGAAAATAAGTTTTATAAGTATTTACAAGAAAGTACTAATTTTATGAATGATAAAAGAATTAAGTTTATTGGTTCAGTGTATGACAAAGAAGCATTGCTTTATTTTAGAAGACACGCTTATGCTTATATTCATGGACATTCTGCTGGTGGGACAAATCCATCTTTACTTGAGGCACTTGCTAATACAAAGTTAAATATTTTGTTTGATGTTGTATATAATAAAGAAGTTGGTAAAGATTGTGTATTATATTTTTCAAAGAAAGATAATGATTTAAAGAAAGTGATTAATAAAGCCGAAAAGTTAAGTAAAACAGAAATAAATAAAATGGGTATTAAAGCAAAAGAAAGAATAATGGATGCCTATACATGGGAAAGTATTGTTACAAAGTATGAACTTGTTTTTAATGAACTTTTAGGTGAAAAAATTAAGAAATCTAATTAGGTTTCTTTTTTTCGTCAATTCTTTTATAATTTGTTTCTAGTGATTCATCATAGTTTAAAAGAGTACTAAACTTTAAGTTTAACGATTTATCATAAGCATTTAATCTATTTGTGAATTTAGCAATGGTTTTTAAGCTAACATTTCTTTTTTGATTTTCTATTTCATTAAGATATGCTAGGGAAGTACCTAGGACCTCAGCAAACCTTTCTTGGGACATATTATAAATTTTACGATAATATTTTAAATTTATGGCAAGTATTTTAAAAATAGTCATGTTATCACCTAATAATATTTTAACACAAAAATACTTGATAGTTATTTGATATTATAAGGGATATTTGCTATACTAATGATATAAATTCGAGGTGGATTATGAAGAAAAATAATGATAAAACAGCTATTCAGGTAATAGACGTTACAAAAACGTTTAAAATCTATTATGATAAAGCAAGTACTTTAAAAGAAAAACTTATGTTTTGGAAGAGAAATGAAAGTGAAGTATTCACGGCTTTAAAGGATATTAATATAACTATTAAACGAGGAGAAACGGTAGGACTTGTTGGTGTTAATGGGTCTGGTAAAAGTACTCTTTTGAAATTAATGACAAAGATTATTTATCCTAATAAAGGTAAAATTGTTACGTATGGTAAACTAACTAGTTTACTAGAACTAGGTGCTGGGTTTCATCAAGATTTTACAGGAAGAGAAAATATTTATTTTAATGCGGCTATTTTTGGTTTAACAAAACAAGAAATTGATAAGAGATTAGATACAATTATTGAGTTTTCTGAGTTAGGAGAATTTATTGATAATCCAGTTAGAACATATTCATCAGGTATGTATATGCGACTTGCTTTTTCTATTGCTATTAATGTAGATGCTGATATTTTGTTAATTGATGAAATACTAGCAGTAGGTGATCAACATTTTCAAGAAAAATGTTTTACTAAGTTACATGAATTAAAAGAAAGTGATAAGACAATTGTTATTGTAAGTCATAGTCTAGATCAAATAGAAGATTTATGTACAAGGGCTATATGGATAAATCATGGGTCAGTTCAAATGGATGATACACCAGAAAAAGTTATTCCAGAATATTTAAAGGAGTGTAGATAATATGAAGGCTTTTAAAGAATTATATGCCTATCGTGAACTTTTAAAGACAAATGTTCAAAAGGAAATACGTGGTAAATATAAAGGCTCTTTTTTGGGAGTACTTTGGAGTTTTTTAAATCCTCTTTTAATGGTTTTAGTATATGCTTTGGTGTTTCCATACATTATGCGGATGAATGTTCCAAATTATTTGGTTTATTTAATTACGGGTGTTATTCCTTGGAATTTTTTTACGACTTGTATTACAACTGGTTGTAACTGTGTATGGATAAATGGGGGAATTATTAAAAAAGTTTATTTTCCAAGAGAGATATTACCTATAAGTGTAGTAGTAGCAGGCTTAATAAACTTCCTTATTTCATGTGTTATTGTTTTAATATTTACTGTTTTTGGAGGGATTGGTATAAGCATTCAACTTTTATGGTTACCACTTATTGCGATTATTCAAAGCGCTCTTAGTTTAGGATTATTATTTGTTTTGAGCGCGATTAATGTATATGTAAGAGATATTGAATATTTAGTAGCTTTCTTACTTAATCTATTATTTTATGCAACACCTATTTTATATACAGCTTCAATGTTTCCAAGTAAAGTAAGATGGATTTTATATTTAAACCCAATGTCTACTATTGTTGATGCTTACCGAAGTATTTTCTATTATAAAGTAATGCCTAATTTAGCTTCTTTAGCGTTAGTTGGCATATTATCCTTTATTATTTTAATAATTGGTTATATAATATTTAGGAAACTAGAAAAAGGATTTGCAGAAGAGGTGTAATATGCTTAAATATGATTTTATTGGAATAAGTTATCAAAGTATAAGGGGAGTAGTAAATCCCGGGCTTACTTTGATTGGAACAGTTAAAAAAGATAATTATAAATTTAAAGTGCTTGTTGATGGTGAAGAACGTAAAAGTGATTTAGTAATTAACCCTTATAGTGGAGAATTTACATTAAAAGTATTATTAGATAAGTCATGTAAGAATATATATGTCTATGTATTATGTGATAACAAGGAGTATTTGATTTATAGGGGAAAGAATACAAGACTTAGAAGATTAAATGGTAAAATAAAAGATGTTGTAGCTAATAAGTTAAAGTTAGTTAAAAGTTTTTTTATTACTTTATTTAAAGGTATTCGTTATTTATGGCGTGATTATCATTTTTTAGTACCACCTAAAATGTGGAAAAAGTATTTTAATGATTTTAAGAAAAGAGTTAGAGAAAGAGGTAATAATTATTACTATGAGCCTTTTAATAAAGATGATTATAACCGTTATTTAGCTAAAAATAAATTAGAGGTAGTACATAAGGATTTAGAGTATAGACCACTTATTTCTATTTTAATACCTGTTTATAATATTGGACGGGAATATTTAGTTCGTTGTTTAGATTCAATTCTTAATCAGACTTATGATAATTTTGAGGTATGTTTAGTAGATGATTGTTCTACTAAAAAAGAGACTTTAGATACTTTAAAAGAGTATAGTGAGAAAGACCCAAGAATACATGTTAGTTATCATAAGAAAAATAAACATATATCAGAAACTACTAATGATGCTTTAAAGATGGCAAAGGGTGAGTTTATATCTTTAGTAGATGATGATGATGAGTTAGATAAAGACGCATTATACATGGTAGTAGAAGCTTTAAATGAAAATAAAGAACTTGATTTTATATATACAGATGAAGATAAGATTGATTTAGATGGTAAATATTGTGATCCACATTTTAAAGCAGATTATTCGCCAGATACGCTTTTATCTAATAATTATATTTGTCACTTTACAACTATTCGCAAGAGTAAAGTAGAAGAAGTTGGGGGATTTGAAAAAGGCTTAGAAGGTGCCCAAGATTACGATTTGTTTTTGAAGGTTACGGAGGTTACGAATAATATTTATCATATTCCAGAAATTTTATATCACTGGCGTAAAGTAGAAGGATCAACATCAATGACAATTGATAACAAAAGCTATGCGATTGATAAAGGAGCTTTAGCAGTTAGTAATGCTTTAAAAAGAAGAGGTATAAAAGGTAATGTCGTAAAAGACGAAAAAACCTTATACTATAAAGTTAACTATATTTTAGATACAGAGCCTAAAGTATCTATCTTGATACCTACAAAAGATTATGCTGATTCATTAGAAATGTGTTTGAAATCACTTTATGAGAAAACAACATATAAAAATTATGAAGTTATTGTTATGAATAACCAAAGTGAAAAGAAAGAAACTTTTGAGTTATTTGATAGTTATAAGAAAAAACATAAGAATTTTAAAGTTATAGATGCACCATATCCATTTAATTATTCTAAGATTAATAATGATGGTGTAAAGGCGGCCATGGGGGAATTTATTTGTCTTTTAAATAATGATACAGAAATAATTAGTCCGGATTGGCTTTCGGTAATGGTATCTTATGCGGCACAAAGTCACGTTGGAGCTGTAGGGGCAAAACTTTTATATCCTGATGATACAGTTCAACATGCTGGTGTTATACTAGGTCTTGGTGGTGTTGCTAGTCATGCTTTTATTGGAGCTAGTAAGGAAGATGCTGGAATGTACGGAAGACTTATGGTTCCTTATAATTATGCTGCAGTTACCGCGGCTTGTTTAGTTGTTTCTAAAGAAAAATACTTAAGTGTTGGTGGTTTAGAAGAAGATTTAAAAGTTGCCTATAACGATGTTGATTTTAATTTGAAATTACTAGAGAAAGGACTTTATAACGTAGTAACACCACAAGTTATGTTATATCATTTTGAATCTAAAACAAGAGGATTTGATACAACACCAGAAAAATATGAGTTATTTAAAAAAGAACAAAACTATATGTTTAATAAATGGGGTAAAATAATAGCAGATGATCCATTTTATAATAAACATTTTTCTAAACAAATTAGTTTTAAATTAAAGAAATAAGGAGTGAATGATTATGAAGTTAAAGAATAAATTACAATCAAAGCATATTTATATTGCGTTTCTCTTTATTTCTTTTTTTCTTGCACTTTTGTTTTGCATATTCATTTTGAATTTAAAATATTTTAGTAATGATTTTAAAGGGGAAAAAGATATTAATCTAACTATTAATGAAATAGATAATGGTATAGAACTTAAAAGTTCTTTAATTGATAGTTATGTTAAGAAAATTTCATTTTTGGCGACTACAAGTAGTGAAAATAAAATGGAAGTACTTTTATATACAGTTAATAATGGTGAAGAAGAGTATTTAAAAAGCGAGACTATCTATCCTACTTATAATGGTGAAAATTATTTTAAAATTGATAAGAATATGTCTTCTATAGTTTTAAGAATTAATAATTTGAAAAAAGAAGATATAACTATTAATAATTTTAAAATACATAATGAATTTAGTTTTAATTTAATTGTTTTTATATTTGTGTTTTTAATTGTTTTTTATATTTGTTATTTTGGAAGAAAAATGATTTTAAAAGAAAATATTAGTATTGTTAAAACTTTTATTATGATTTCTTTACCAGTAGGTGTTATATATGCTTTAATTACACCTTTTGCCTATTCTATGGATGAAAAAGAGCATTTTGTTAGGGCGTATAATATTTCTTATTTTAATTTTAATTTAGATAAAGGCGAAGAAGTGCTTTGGCCTTCAGATATTAAACTTTATTTAGAACAACCTTATAATGTATTTGTGCCTACAACATATAGTTCATATAAGGCTTATATAAATGAATTAACTAATGTTGGTAATAGTAATTATGAAAAAAAATATTATGCTTCAACGGCTGAGCCATATTTATTTTTAGCGTATGTTATTAGTGGTATAGGTATTTTAGTAGGGCGAATATTTTTACTTTCTTTACCAATGCAATTTTTACTAGGACGATTATTTAGCTTGTTATTTTTTACGTTAGTTGTAGCCATGGCTATTAAGCTTAGTGGTAAGTTTAAAAATCTTGTTTTTGTAGTTGGACTTATTCCATTAGTACTCTTTCAAGCAGCATCATATTCGGCTGATATGTTTACCAATGCAATGTGTATTTTGTCTTTTGCTCTTACAATATATTATAGTAATACGAAAAAGAAAATTGGTTTAAAAGAAACTTTGATACTTTCTTTATGTTATGCTTTTAGTTTCTTATCTAAGATAGCATATTTTCCAGTATGTGGTTTGATATTCTTAATTAAGAATAAAAAATTTAATAGTAAGAGTAAGGCATTATTATATAAAGGACTGTTAATATTAATTAATTTAGTTTTCTTTTATATTACTTATAAGTATGCTTCTATGCATGGGATTGTTCAATGGGCTGTGGAAGGCGTTGACTTAAAAAAACAAGTTCTATTTATTTTACATAAACCATTATCTTATATAAATGTATTGTATCATACTTTTGATTTAGGAGTTTTTTCCTTACTACTTGCAGGAACTTTACAACTTGGTTATTTTGGTGATTTAGGTTATATGCCTCTTGTTCTTTTACTTGTAATCTTTGTTATTAGTATAGCGTCTACAAGTGTTAAAATGAGTATTTATGAAAAAATATTTATCTTCTTGGTTATTATAGGTTCTATCGTTGTTTCAATGACAAGTTTATATGTAAGTTTTACACCAGTTGCCAATACAACAGTCTTAGGTTATCAGGGTCGTTACTTAATACCAATATTTTTACCAACACTTGCTTTGTTTACATCCCCTAAATTTAAAGTAGAATGGCAAGAAAAAACTATTAATTATTTTATTACTTATGGTATACTTTTCTTGAATATATTTGGAATTTTTAAAATTCTAATAGATTATTATTTGTAGGAGATGTTTATGAAGAAGATTTTACTTATTATTCCGGCATATAACGAGGAAGAAAATATTTTAAATACTTATAATACTATAATGGATTATAATAAAAAGAATAAAACTAATTATGATGTGATAGTTATTAATGATGGGTCACGGGATAATACTGAAGGTGTACTTACTATTAATAATATTCCCCATATTAAACTTATTTGTAATTCAGGAATAGGGGGAGCCGTTCAAACAGGATATAAATATGCTTTTAAAAATGGTTATGACGTTGCAGTACAATATGACGGGGATGGACAACATGATGTTAGTTATGTAAAAACAATTACGGATCCAATTATTAATGGTGAATGTGATATGGTTATAGGATCTAGGTTTGTAAGTGATTCACCATCAACATTTAAGTCTAGTTGGTTTAGAAGGTTAGGTATTAATTTGATATCAGGTGTTATAAAACTTAAAACTGGCAAAAAAGTATACGATACGACTAGTGGTTTTAGAGCGGTTTCTAGGGATATAATTAAATTGTTTACAATAAATTATCCAACTGAATATCCTGAACCAATTAGCACAGTTGATACAATAAAACAAGGCTATAAAGTAAGAGAGTTACCAGTTAAAATGAAAGAAAGAGAACATGGTAAAAGTTCAATAACGCCTTTTAAAAGTGCCTATTATATGATTAATGTAATATTTTCAATATTAGTTATGAAAGCGGTGAAAAGATGAGTCTTAAACTTATTATTTGTTTAATAATTTATACAATATTTTGGTTATGTTTAGTAATTTATTATGTAAGACATAAAAAAATAGCTGTTCGTTATTCTTTATTTTGGATTATACCAACGTTTTGTTTATTTTTAGTAAGTGTATTTCCGGGAATAATATCTTGTGTTAATAAGTTATTTGGCTTTGAAGTTTTATCTAATTTAATACTAGGGATATTTATAACGATTTTAATGCTTATCACTTTTGTTTTAACAGTAGTTGTAACTAAACAAAAAGAAACTATTAAAGACTTAGTTCAAGAGGTTTCAATGTTAGAAAGTGAGATAAGAAAATGAAATATATTTTAATACTTGTTTACATTCTTTGTACGACAAGTGGAATTACTTTTATGAAACTTGGCGGAGATTCTCTACATTTAGGTATTAAGGGCGGACTAAGTTTTGGTGTTTCTTGGACAACTTTCTTGGGATTATTATTTTACTTAGTTAGTTTCTTGTTATGGCAAAGGATTGTCGTAAAGTATGATTTATCAATTATTGTACCTATTGTTAATGGTATTGTACAAGTAATAACTTTATTTATAGGACACTTTATCTTTAAAGAAACGTTAAGTGTAACTTCTTATATTGGGACATTTTTAGTAATTGTGGGTATTGGTCTTATTGGACTTGGTAGTAAATAACTTGCCAAGTCTTTTTTTGCTTGTTAAAATATAGGTAGGAATGGTGAATTAAAATGAAAAAGAAAATTAGTGTAATAGTATCTTGTTATAATGAAGAAGAATCACTTCCTTTGTTTTATAAAGAAATGAATAAAGTTATGGAAGAAATGGCTAGTAATGAGTTTGAACTTGTATTTGTTAATGATGGTAGTAGTGATAAAACATTAGATGTTATAAAAAGTTTAAGAGAGAAAGACCCACGTATACGATACGTTTCTTTTTCCCGTAATTTTGGTAAGGAAGCGGCTATGCTTGCAGGTCTTGATTATGCAACAGGAGACTATATAACTCTTATGGATGCCGATTTACAAGATCCACCGCGTTTACTTCCAGAAATGCTTAAGTATATTAATGAGGGATATGATTGTGTTGGGACAAGACGAGTAACAAGAAAAGGTGAACCACCTATTAGAAGCTTTTTTGCCCGTATGTTTTATAAACTTATTAATAAATTAAGTAAAGTAGAAATGGTGGATGGAGCTAGAGATTATAGGTTAATGACTAGACAAATGGTTGATGCAATTACTAGTACTCGGGAATATAATCGTTATTCCAAGGGACTTTGGAGTTTTGTTGGTTTTAAAACAAAATGGCTAGAATTTGAAAATGTGGAAAGAGTTGCTGGAGAAACAAAATGGAGTTTTTGGAAGTTATTTAAATATGCAATAGAAGGCATAGTGGCTTTTAGTACTGTACCTCTTACAATGGCGGCTTTTTTAGGAATACTTTTTTGTTTAATTGCCTTTATAATGATTTTAGTTATTATTTTTAAAACAGTTATGTGGGGAGACCCAGTAGGTGGCTGGCCAAGCCTTGCTTGTATCATTATTTTTGTTAGTGGTATTCAACTCTTTTTTATGGGGATATTTGGTGAGTATTTAGCAAAAACATATTTAGAAACAAAGAAAAGACCAATTTATATAGTAAAAGAAACAGATAGTGATGATAATTAATTAAGAATTGACTTAACATTTGTTTTATGTTAGAGTATCCCTCAAGAAAAGGGGGATAGTTATGAGTTATGGTAAATATGAAAAAATATGTATGCTTTTAAAAGAATGTATTGATTTATATGAACAAATTAATACTAAAAATTATACGTTTTCTTATAAGCTTGCTTCTGGGGATAATTTGAATTTTAAAATACAAGAAGTAAATGTTTCACATCTTCTTGGGGTTAATACAGAGGTGATAGGAAATTCGTTTCTTTCTATGAGATTAAAACACATGAATAGTTATGAGTTACTTAATTTTTTGCTTGAAGATCCATATCGTTTTTCTAGATATCTAATGCGTAATAAAATTGATTTGGGTTTTGTTTTTTCACCAATGATAGAAGAGAAAATTAAGTCTTTTGAGACTAGTATTAAGTTTAGTCTTTTGCCACTAGTTGGTATTATTAAAATTGATAAATCTAAGAAGTGGCAAGATGATTTACCTGAAACAATGGATGTTGATTATTTGATTATAAAAGAATTTGAAGAAAATTATGCTGTTCTTGGTTTACGTAAAAAAGAGAATACTAGTTATTATGTGCCAATATCTAATATGTGTTGGAAAAAAAATGAAATTGATAAATACATGAAATATTTGAAAAATCAAGAATGTAGTTTGCCCTTTAGACTTTATATTAAAGAAGTAGAAAAAAAGATGTGGTTTAATGAAAGCCAAAAGAAAGTAAGATTACAAACATTAAATGATTGGTGTGATAAGTTTGGTATGACTGTTTCTGTCGGTTTTGATTATGAAAAGTTACTGCTTAAAAGTAGTATAAAAAGTGACGAAAATGAACAAATTTGTAGTTCAATAGAAACAATAACAACGGCTATAAAAGAAAATAAATTTCCTATAGAAACTGAATATGAAAATTTAGCGTTAAAAAGACTTAGTTACGCTATTAATGATTTTAATTATAAAAATTGTAGTGTTGGTAGTGAATCTTATTCTTTGATGAAAGAAGAGCTTGAAAATAAGAAAGTGGAATTAAATAGTATAAAAGAAAGAAATTTGGCTTTGGAACAGGAAAATCATTTACAACAAGAAGAGTTAGAAAACACTCGTCTTGAACTTAATTTGTATAAATCGTTTTTTAATAGTTTAAAACTAAGTGTAAACGATTTTACTGAGAAACAAATTAGTTTGACTAGAACATTTAATGAAGAAAAAGATAAGTAAAAAGACTAGACAAATTATGAAAATGACTTATAATATTAATATAATTATTGATTGCAAGAGTATTTTTAAATAATTTATAGAGACTTTATGGTTGGTGAAAATAAAGATGCGTTTAAAAAGAAAGACAGCAACAAAGTGATAAATCGTAATTCTTGCGTTAAAAGAAAAAGAGCATAGATTCTATGAAATAAGGTGGTACCGCGGATATGATTCGTCCTTATGTTATAGAGTCTTTTTATTTTAGAAAGAAGGATATTTATGGAAAAAGTATATGTTAATGAACTTAATAATTATATTGGTAAAACTATTTCTTTTAGTGGTTTTGTTGATACGATTAGAGATAAAAAGTGGGTAATGTTTGTAATACTTAGAGATAGTACGGGAAAAGTGCAAATGACGATTGAAAAAAGTGAGGAAGAAAATCAAAGATTACTTGATATTATGAAGAATGTTAGTACTGATAGTACTTTGAAAATCACTTGTGAGGTTAAAGAAAATGAAGCAGTTAAACTAGGAGGCATTGAATTAATACCTAAAAGTATTACTGTTACGTCACTTGCTTTTGCATTACCATTTAATTACAATAATTTAGATGGAGTTAATATTGATACAAGACTCGACTATAGATGGATTGATTTACGTAATCAAAAAAATATGTTAGCAAGACAAGTTGAATCTTTAATGGTCCAAGGGATGCGTGAATATTTATATAAGAATGATTTTACAGAGATTCATACACCTAAGTTACTAGGGGCGGCTAGTGAATCTGGTAGTGAGGTATTTGAGGTAAAATACTTTGATAGATCTGCATACCTTGCTCAGTCACCACAATTTTATAAACAAATGGCTATGGCAGCTGGTATGAGTAAGATATTTGAAGTGGCACCGGCTTTTAGAGCAGAGAATTCTAATACTAATCGTCATGCTACGGAGTTTACTAGTTTTGACCTTGAATTTAGTTATATTGATTCTTATGAAGATGTAATGAATTTAGAAGAAGATTTACTTATTGCAGGTCTTACTAAAGTTAAGGAAAAATATGATGAGAAAATAAAAGATGTTTTTGGAACAGAAATCGTTATACCAACAAAGCCTTTTCCAAGAATAAAATTACAAGATTTATATAAAGAATTAAATGAAAGATACGGGTTTACGATACCTACTAGTGATGTAGGGGACTTGAATGCTGAAGCCGAAAAGTTAACTAGTCGTTATGCTATGGATGTATATGGACATGAATTTATTTTCATAACTGGTTTTAGTGCGGCAAAAAGAGCATTCTATCATATGCGAGATGAAAATGGTGAATTACAAGGGTATGATTTAATTTGGCGAGGAACAGAGATTACTACTGGTGCTCAAAGGGAACACAGATATGAAGAAATAGTTAAGAATGCTAAAGAAAAAGGTTTAGGAGAAGATGTTTCATTCTACTTACAATTTTTCAAATATGGTTGCCCACCACATGGCGGATTTGCAATTGGTGTTGATAGACTTACAATGCTTATGTTAGGATTACCATCTGTAAAAGAAACACAGTTCTTATTTAGAGGGCCTAATAGACTGAATCCATAAAATTTCACGGATTGAAATTGCAAAATCTCACGGAATAGTATTGCACTATTCTTTTTTTATGTAGATTTAGAATTATAAGAAAAGAATAGTAGATGAAAAAAGTGATTACTATTTAACGCTTTTTGTTGCTACTATAATTGATGGCCCAAAATATTCAGGTAAAACTTGGGCTGCTAGAAAACATGCAAAAAGCAAGACATTACTTTATAAAAATACGGGTCATTATTCTAATATTGTGGAACTTGTTAAAATATCACCAGAGATTAAATTAGAAGGTGAAAAGCAAAAGTTGATTGATGAATGGCAAGAAGCTACACATTTGTGGGAGAGATAAGATATGAAAACTGGATCATCGGCTCCTAAAAGAGATGGTATATCTCGTAGCAAAGCTTTGAGAAAATACATTTAAGGACAATGAGTTTGTATGAGTCTGGTGATTCTAGTGGCGTTATATCTTTAAAAGACATTTGTGATGGTAAAAGTATTTCTAAAGCGACAGGTGATGTTTCGATAAGAAAGTTAGCTTATTTACTTACATTAGACATGGATTTAGAAGCGGATTACAATGGTATAACAAAACTTAATGTAATAGAATGGTTACTAAATAAATAGAAATAATAAAAATTAAAATAAATGGCTTGCATTATTTAAAAAAATTTCATATAATTTAGGCATGCGATGAAGAAAGAGTAGTAATAATTAGTCTTTTATAGAGAGTAAAGGGTGCTGGAACTTTACAAAGATGAGTTATGAACTTGCTTTTGGAGCTTTAGGAGAATACTCCTTTATCAAGTAAGAAAGTTAAATTAAGGATGGTACCGTCGTTATGACTCCTTTGGTGCTATCCTTTTTTATATTGTTGGGAGTGGTGTTATGGATCTTAATGATTTATTTCTAAATTTATTGATTTTTTTAGGAGGATTTTTAGTTATTTTTATAGTGACGTATGTCATATATTTTAAAAAACTTTCTTCTAAGAAAAGAAAAAATAAGAGTATTACAGAGATTACATATCTTGTTCATAAGTTTAATTTAGATGAAAAGGCATTACCTAAGAAGAAAATGATTTTATGGATAAGTATGCAAAATGCTTTTATTATTTCATTTGTATGGGTGTTTATAAGTTCTTTAAGGATAAAGATTATGTGGCAGTTATTAATTGCTTTTGTAATGATTTTAGCACTTATTTATGCTTTATATGAAATATATGGAAGACATTTAGTGAAAAAAGGATATCAAAAAGTGAAAGGAAGAAGATAAGATGAATTTTAAAGAAGTAGAAAAAAAATGGCAAAAGTATTGGGAGGATAAACATACATTTGAGGCTAAAAATGGTACTCATGAAAAACATTATTATATTTTAGTTGAGTTTCCATATCCTTCTGGGGCTGGTTTACATGTAGGACATGCTAGAGTTTATACGGCAACTGATGTACTTGCACGTATGAAAAGAATGCAAGGATATAATGTTTTATATCCAATGGGATGGGATGCTTTTGGGGCACCAGCTGAACAATATGCTATTAAAATGCATGTTCATCCTAAAGAAGTTGTTAAGAAAAACATTGGTGTTTTTAAAAGTCAAATGCAAGGGTTAGGTTTGTCGTTTGATTGGACAAGAGAATTTTCTACAACTGACCCAGAATACTATAAATGGACTCAGTGGCAATTTATTCAATTTTATAAACATGGTATGGCTTATAAGTCTAAGACTAAAGTTAATTGGTGTCCAACTTGTAAAATGGTTTTATCAAATGAAGATGCTGCTGGTGGTGTGTGCGAAAGATGTGGTAGTTCAGTAGTTCAAAAAGAAAAATCACAATGGATGCTTAGGATGAGTGATTATGCTGAAAGACTTATTGATGGGTTAAAAGATACTAACTTTTTAGAAAAAGTAAAATTAGGACAAAAAAATTGGATTGGTAAATCAACTGGTGTTGAAGTAGATGTAGATATAAAAGATGGTGGTAAATTTTCAATATTTACAACTTGTATAGAAACTATATATGGGATAACTTTCTTTGTTATTGCGCCTGATGGAGAGTTAATCAAAGAATTAATGCCACGTGTTACTAATAAAGAAGAAGTTATGGCATACATTGAAGAAACAAAGGCTAAATCTAATTTAGAAAGAACTGATTTAAATAAGAGTAAAACTGGTTGTGAGGTAAAAGGCGTTAAAGCAATACATCCAATTACTAAAGAAGAAGTACCAATTTTCTTAGGTGATTTTGTTTTAGGAGATTATGGAACGGGTGCTGTTATGGCTGTTCCTAGTCATGATGAAAGAGATTATGAATATGCCTTAGCCCATAATTTGCCGATGGTCGTGGTTATTGATGGAGGAGATACAAGTACTCATGCGTTTGAAAAGCAAGATTATTTAGGTAAAGGTTGTACTTTAATTAATAGTGCGGAATTTACAGGTCTTACTGTAGAAGAAGCCAAAGAGGCAATTACTGAAAAATTAGTAAAGCAAAAAATTGCTAGACGTGTTAATAATTATAAGATGCGTGACTGGGTATTTGGTAGACAACGTTTCTGGGGTGAACCTATTCCAATGATTTATTGTGAGAATTGTGGTTGGGTACCAGAAAGTGAAGAAAATTTGCCAGTAGTTTTACCAGATGTTACAGAATATGAACCTACTGATAATGGTGAAAGTCCACTTGCTAAAATAGAAGAATTTGTAAATTGCAAATGTCCTAAATGTGGGCGTGATGCTAAAAGAGAAACTGATACAATGCCTCAGTGGGCAGGGTCTAGTTGGTATTTCTTAAGGTATATGGATCCTAAAAATAAAGAAGAATTTGCTAGTATGGAGGCAATGAAATACTGGGGACAAGTAGATTATTATGATGGTGGTAGTGAACATACGGCAAGACATTTGTTATATGCCAGATTCTGGGTACAAATGCTTTATGATTATGGTTTGACACCAAAAAGTGAAATGATTTGGACACGCGTTGCCCATGGTATGGTATTAGGCTCTAATGGTGAAAAGATGAGTAAAAGTAAAGGTAACGTAATAAACCCAGATGACATGGTAAAGGAATATGGTGCTGATACTTTAAGAACTTATGAAATGTTTATGGGTGACTATCAAATGGACGCTCCATGGAGTACAGAGACATTAAAGGGTTGTAAACGTTTCTTAGAAAGAGTAGTTAAATTAGGTACTAAGTTAAATGAAAAAGTTGGTTATACAGATGAAGTATTAGTTAATAAAACTATTAAGAAAGTTACAACTGATAATGAAACATTAAAATATAATACGGCTATTTCAAGTTTAATGAGTATGTTAAATGAATATGATAAGTATAAAGATGGAATTACTAAAGATGATTACAGAGTACTTTTACATTTATTAAATCCAGATGCTCCACATATAACTGAAGAATTAAACGAACAATATAATTTGGGAAAACCATTATGTGAATCACCATGGCCAGTTTATGATGAGGCTAAAACTATTGATAAAGAAATTACAATAGGAGTACAAATAAATGGTAAATTACGTAGTGAAGTTACTTTGGAATTAAATGAAAGTGAAGAGTTAGCTAAAGATAAAGTATTAAATCAAGATAATGTAAAAAAATATATTGATGAAAAAGAAATAGTTAAATTTATTTATATTCCAAATAAAATAATTAATATTATTGTTAAATAAAAAAGTGGATGTTAGAACATAAGTAAATTATTTTCTAACATCCTTTTCTTTTGCTATAACTACGCCCCATTTAGCATAATATACTGAGTTTTTTTGAATGATTGTTTTTTCATCTAATCTATTATTATCCTCACCATACCAACCAATGAAAACATGTTCATTTTTTTCTGGATTATCAATTTTTTTTAGTGAAGTATTTTTACGAACGTTTATTGTTTTATAGAGATTATTTTCTACTATGAATGCTACTTGGTATACATCTGTTTTAATATATATTATTAATATAATACAATATACATATTAAAAATATTGTGAGAAAAATACTTTTTTTTAAGATTTTTACCTCAAATACTTAATTTATAAATAAATTGGCTTTAAACCAATAATTGTTTAATGGTGCTGAAAACAGGATTCGAACCTGCGACCTACGCGTTACGAGGGCGTTGCTCTACCAGCTGAGCTAATTCAGCATAGATACATTATAATGCAAAAATAAAAAAAATTCTATAAAAAGTGCGAAAAAAATATTGATATTTATTTATGATGTGATATAATTAAGTGGTCAAAGCAAATGCAGGTGTAGTTAAATGGTATAACTCTAGCCTTCCAAGCTAATATCGGCAGTTCGATTCTGCTCACCTGCTCCAGATTGATAGGAAACTCGAACTTTTCGAGTTTAAGTAATAAATGCTAACTAGAAATAGTTAGTTTTTTTGTTATTTAAGAAAG
>JABLTO010046803.1_pt1 | contig 35911 bp, 11 predicted proteins | sample 7160091 | NCBI WGS metagenome assembly JABLTO01 (sample SAMN14651225, study PRJNA627086) | human gut metagenome | isolation source: feces | host: Homo sapiens
ATGACAGAAGGGCGGCCTTCGCTGGCTCCGGTCGAAATGACAGAAGGGCGGCCTTCGCTGGCTCCGGTCGAAATGACAGAAGGGCGGCCTTCGCTGGTCTCATTTGCGAATGAGGCACTTGGGTCCGGAGCCGATGAGGTCGCTGCGCCCGGCCTTAAGAAGCGCCTCTTTCACGAGCTTGCGATTCTTGGGGTTACGGTACTGGATGAGCGCGCGTTGCATGGCCTTTTCGTGCGGCGTTTTTGCCACGTAGATAGGCTCCATCGTGCGTGGGTCAAGTCCCGTGTAGTACATGCAGGTCGAAATCGTCGAGGGCGTGGGATAGAAATCCTGGACCTGTTCGGGGTTGTAGCCCATGTCGCGCACGAATTCGGCAAGCTCGACGGCATCGGCGAGCGTTGCACCGGGGTGCGATGACATAAGATAGGCAACCAGATACTGTTTGAGTCCGGCTTTCTTGGTTGCCCGCTTGAACGCGGCGGCGAAGCGCTTGAAGACGCTGATGGGTGGTTTGCCCATGGTCATGAGCACCGCATCCGATGCATGCTCGGGTGCGACGCGAAGCTGGCCGCTCACATGGTGCTCCACGAGCTCGCGCAGGAAGCTCGGGTCATCATCGAGCATCATGTAGTCGAAGCGCAACCCGCTGCGTATAAAGACCTTCTTGACATTGGGTAAGGCGCGAAGCTTGCGCAGCAGGGCGAGATAATCCTCATGCGTGACGCGCAGGTTCTTGCATGGCTTTGGTGACAGGCAGCGCTTGCCCACGCAGGCACCGGTTTTGAGTTGCTTGTCGCAGGCGGGTATGCGGAAGTTTGCCGTGGGGCCGCCGACGTCGTGAATGTAGCCCTTGAAGGCGGGGTCTTCGGTCATGAGTCGTGCCTCGTCGAGGATGGACTCATGGCTCCGGGCTTGGATAATGCGGCCTTGGTGGAAGTTGAGCGAGCAGAAGGAGCAATCGCCGAGACAGCCGCGGTTGCTCGTGATCGAGAAGCGCACTTCGGCAAGGGCGGGAACGCCTGTCGTGTACGAGGGATGCACTTCACGGGCATAGGGCAGCGCGTAGATGGCATCCATCTCGGGCATGGAGAGCGGCTTTGACGGTGGGTTCTGCACGACGAAAACATTGTGCGGGTATTCCTCGGCAAGAATGTGCGCGGAGAAGGGGTCGAGGTTTTCGTATTGCGTCGCGAAACTCGTTGCATATTTGCTCGGGTCCTGCTGCATCTCCTCGAAGCTTGGCAAAACGATGGCATCGTCGGGAAGGTGATCGAGCGAGCGCGCTTTGTAGACGGTACCGTCAATGAAACTCAGGTCATGTACCGAGAGGCCGCTGGCCAGGGCATCTGCTATCTCGATAATGGACCGCTCGCCCATGCCGTACGAGATGAGATCGGCCCCCGAATCGAGCAGGATGGAGCGCTTGAGGCTATCCGACCAGTAATCGTAATGCGCGAGACGACGCAGACTCGCCTCGATACCGCCGAGGATGACGGGCGTCTTCTTATACGTGCGGCGAATGAGATTGCCGTAGACGACGCAGGCGCGATCGGGGCGCAGGCCAGCCGTGCCTCCAGGTGAGTATGCATCCGAATGGCGACGCTTCTTGGCGACTGTGTAGTGGTTGACCATCGAGTCCATGTTGCCCGCCGAGACGAGGAAGCCCAGCCGCGGCTCACCCAGAATGGTAACGGAGGATGAATCGCGCCAGTCGGGCTGGGCGATAATGCCGACGCGATAGCCGTGGGATTCGAGCAAACGGGTGATGATTGCGGCCCCGAAGGAAGGATGATCGACATAGGCGTCGCCGCTCACGTAGACGAAGTCAAGCTCATCCCAACCGCGCTCGCGCATATCGGCGCGGGTCATGGGTAAAAAGCCGCTTGTCACGGTGGCTACTCTTCGTCTTCGGGAAGCTCGAAGGCGATGAAGTCGATGAAATCGTACTGCTCGTAGCGCTTGTTGATCGCCTTGATTGCGTCAGCACGTGTTGCGAGCTTGTCGAGTATCTCGCGGCGACGGCGAAACGCCAGGCGACCGAGCGTGCCGTATTCCTCGCGCAGCGCGTCGTATTCCTTGACGTAGGACATGACGTCGTCCTGGTACTCGGCGATGATTTCGTCGTTCGTCTCCTCCTGATCGCCCGCCTTGGCGTCCTGAGCGGCTGCCATGAGCTCCGCGTGCTGGCGCGTGAGGTAGTTGATATCGGTGAGACGCTGGCGCAGCTCGGTCTCGAACTTGTCGAGCTGGGCGGCCTTGGAGCGCGTGAAGGGCGTCATTGTGCTCGTGAAGCGTGCCCAGAACGACTCCATGAGCTGCTGGAGGGCAGTGACCTTCTTCACGAAGTCCTTGCCGAGCAGGCCGACTTCGCGGCGGATGTTCTCGTGTTTGACCTGGTCGAAGACCTGGAGCGCCGTGAGCTCGCCGGCAAATTGGCGGCCAAGCAGCTCCTCGCGCTCGGTGACGTGCTCGGGGTCATACGTACCCGAACCTTCGGGCGCGTAGGGCTTGTTTCCGATGACGGAGATCTCGTCACCGACCTCCTTGACGAGGTCAAGGAACTCGAGGATGCGCACGACGGTATCGTCCACGCTCTCCTTGCGGCGACGGAGAGACTCGGGCAGCGACTTGTAGGCGTAGCGCTCGGCGGCCGTCATCTCGGGCCGGGGCGGGACGTACTTTCCACCTTTCCGCTGCTCTGCGGGCATCTCATCTCCTTTGCACATAGGTTCAGTCTATTCTACGCCCCAAAATGGTCGTCGGTAAATGGGGTTTCGGACAAACGTGCCTGGCACGTTGTCTCAAAAATGAGTCAATTGACGGGATATGGCAGGCTTATGAGTCAGTGTGCCTGGCACGCTGACTCTTGTTCGAGGCGATGCGGTTGCTGACATAGACGCCGAGTAGACCCGCGAGAGTACCGATGATCGCGCCGGCAAGCACGTCGGTGGGGAAGTGCACGAAGAGGTAGAGACGCGAGAACGCGATGGCAACGGCCATGACCCAGGTGGCAATCTTCCAACCATGGGCGACGGGCGCGCGCGTGATCACGGTGGCGGCGAGGAACGAGGAGAGCGCGTGGCCCGAGGGAAACGAGAAGCTGGCCGGAGCCGCGATGAGGAGCATATAGCTGGAATCGACGATGAAGGGGCGGGGGCGGGCGACGAGGTTCTTGACGCCAAACTCGCAGATGGCCCAGGTGATGGCAAGGGTCACGAGTAACGTGACGCCCCAACGGCGTGTCTTGGGAAAGATAAGCAACAAGATGCCTGCTATGATCCAAATCAGGCCGTGATCGCCACACGCGGTGACAACGGGCATGAGCGCATCGAGAAACGGGCAGCCGAGCAAGTCTTGGATACCGTAGAGTATGGCGAAGTCCATGCGGGTCCTTTCGGGATGATTGCTGGCATTGTGCCATATGGGCACGGGGATTGAAACGGCATGGTGCGCATTCCGAAAGGACACGCGATGGAGGAGAGGGGGAGTGGTAGTATGTGCGGCATCTATCGTCGTAGACTAGGAGCGCCCATGTACATCTCCGATTCGTACCTCGAAGAGCTCATCAGCGAGGATGTCCCGAGTGTCGACTTGACCACGCATGTGCTGGGCATCGGCGGGCGTCACGGCTGCATAGAATACTTCACGCGTGATGCTGGCGTGCTGTGCGGTACCGAGGAAGCCGAGCGCATCTATCACATGCTGGGTGCCGAGCGTGCCGAAATCCAGCCTTCGGGCACCCAACTTGCGCCCGGTGACGTCTTCATGCGCATCTGGGGGCGAGCGGAAGTCCTGCACATGGGTTGGAAGTGCTGCCTTAACATCTTCGAGTACTACAGCGCGCTGGCGACCAAGACGCGCGCCATGGTCGATGCGGTGCATGCGGAGAACCCCCGTTGCGAGGTGCTGACGACGCGCAAACGCATGTCGGGTACCAAGCCGCTCGATACGAAGGCAACGCTTGTGGGCGGCTCCTTCCCGCATCGCCTGGGACTTTCCGAGACCGTGCTCATATTTGCGCAGCATATTGCGTTTTATGAAGGTGGCGTTGATGCCCTCATCGCCGACATTCCCGAGCTTAAGGCACGCTGTTGCGAGAAGAAGTTCTTTGTCGAGGCCGATGCCTCCGATGCGGTGCGCTTTGTCGAGGCGGGCGTTGACGGCATCCAGCTCGACAAGGTTCCCGCAGACGAACTCGCGCAGCTCGTGAGCACTCTCAAGGGCATCAATCCCCAGGTCACGGTTGTCGCAGCTGGCGGTGTCAACATGGAAAACGCCCGCGCGTACGCGGCGAGCGGCGTCGATGGCATTGCGACAACCTGCCTGCACTTCGCCAAGCCGCTTGATATGAGCGCCCGCATGGTGGCGGATGTCTGACATGTCGATGGATGCCGCGGTTTCCGAGAGGGCGCACGAGGCGCTCGAGCGCCTGCTTGCCGCGCATGAGGCGTACTTTGACGTCGAGCACGACTACTCGTTTGCGGGACGCGATTTTGCGGGGTATGCCGAGCTGCATTCGAGCGCGTCGCAATACGTGCTGGTGAAACGTGCCAAGCTCTGGGAAACCACTTCCCATGAGTACCTGTTCTTCAAGCTCGTGTCTCATTTGGATACCGCAACGTTCGATGAGCTCGTGACGTTCATGAAAGAGGAAGCCATTGCCAAAGTCTCGCTTGGGCCAGATCACATGAACTCGTTTCTCTCGCTCGTCATCATCGCCGATTCCATGGATGCGGACCTTGCACGGCATGTGCGAAGGACGCATTTTCGAAAGAGCTTCATGCTTGGCCTCAAGGGTTGGGCTGACCTGCGTGTATGCGTTGTCTGCTTGGACGAGAATACGGTATATGCCAATGCGATGGGGGCTGACATGGTGCCTACGCTCGAGGCGAACACCTTCTAGTCGTATCCCCCGCTTCCATTGGTTCTCATAAGAATTAGCAGTGGTTAAATTTTTTCTTCCATCTGCTGCCAAAAGTACTAAAATCCCTGCATTATCGAATGGACGAGAGGTGAGTTTCGATGAATGCAATGCTGATTCTGCTGGTCTCCATAGTGGTCCTGGTGTTGGGCTACGTCTTCTATGGCGGGTGGCTCGCCAAGCAATGGGGTGTCAAGGCCGAACGTATCACGCCTGCTCACGAGTTTGAGGATGGCCGTGACTACGTTCCCGCGCCGCCGTACGTCGTGCTCGGCCACCATTTCTCGTCGATTGCCGGTGCCGGCCCCATCAACGGCCCCATCCAGGCTGCCATCTTTGGCTGGGTGCCCGTACTGCTGTGGGTGCTCATCGGCGGCATCTTCATTGGCGCCATGCATGATTTTGGCGCGCTGTTCGCCTCGCTCAGGCACAAGGGCCAGACGCTTGCGACCGTCATCCAGGAAAACGTCGACGGCATGGCCAAGAAGCTCTTCTGCATCTTCGCATACCTTACGCTCATCCTCGTGGTCGCGGCTTTCGCCTCTATCGTTGCCAGTACGTTTGCCGTCACTCCGGTTCCGGCCGATGCCACCAAGGCGGCCACTGTCGAGATGACGAACCTCGCCAACACGCGCACCGCCATGATTTCGATGCTGTTCATCGTCGTCGCGGTCATCTTTGGCCTGGCCACGCGCGGGCGTAAAATTCCCACGGCCATAAACGTGGTCTCGGCGCTTATCATCATCGTCCTCGTCGTTGCGTTGGGCTTTCTCTTCCCGGTCATCGCGCTCGATAACACCACGTGGATGATCATCATCGGCGTCTACATCCTGCTTGCTTCGGTCGCACCTGTCTGGATCTTGCTGCAGCCGCGCGATTACCTTTCGAGCTACCTGCTCTATGGCATGATCGTGCTTGCGCTCATCGGCATCGTGGGTTCGGGCATCATGGGAGGCTCGACCGACCTGTCGATTCCCGCGTTCACCGGCTTCACCGCTGCTGCCGGCACCTCGAAGGTTGCGACGAGCGGCTTCCTCTTTCCCGCGCTGTTCATCACCATCGCCTGTGGCGCCATTTCGGGCTTCCATAGTCTCGTGGCCTCAGGTACGACTTCCAAGCAGCTCGATCGCGAGAGCGAAGCGCAACCCATTGCGTACGGTGGCATGCTGCTCGAGTGCCTGGTCGCCGTCATTTCGCTATGCGCCGTGGCGTTTGTGTTCTCGGGCTACATGGATGGCACCTATACCTCGCCCACGCAGGTCTTTGCCGCGGGCCTTTCGCAAATGCTTGGCATGATTCCGGGGCTTGCCGGTGCCACCGACATCGCATACGCACTGCTCATCCTTGCCGTTTCGGTGTTTTGCCTGACCTCGCTTGACACGGCGACTCGCCTGGCGCGCTATATGTTCCAGGAGCTCTTCACGCCGCAAGGCGTCGAAATCAAGGACCTGACCGGATGGCGTCGCGTCGTGACCAATCCCTGGTTCGCGACGATCGTCACCGTCGTTCTGGGCGTGTGGCTCGGCATGACGGGCTATCAGCTCGTATGGCCGCTGTTCGGCGCCGCAAATCAGCTTCTCGCCGCCCTGGGCCTGCTCGCCGTGTGCGCATGGCTCGGCAATGCGGGACGCAACAACAAGATGTTCTACGTGCCCATGGCGTTCATGCTCGTCGTGACGCTGACGTCCCTCGTCATGACGCTGTACGCCAAATGCATGGCGCTTGCCGGTGGCGCATTGGATGCGGCGACCATTCTGCAGCTCCTCATTGCGCTGCTGCTCATCATCTTGGCCATCATCCTGGCCGTGAAGGGACTCAGGACGATCTTCGGCGCTCGCAAGGGCGGATCGGGGACGTCGGGTGGCGACTCAGCGAATGCGGACGTGAAGGCGAATCCGGCTGACGAGCCTTTCGAGCATGCTGACCTGGGGTTTGATGATTTGAACATATAGATGGGAGCGGGAGATTTCTCGACTGCGTTCACTGCGTTCGCTCCGCTCGAAATGACAGGAGTGGGAGCGAAGGTGGGACAAATGACCTGTCCATTTGTCCCAGTAGGGGAATCGTGATAGAATAACCGCAATAAGTTGCACAAGATGTGTCAGGGGCCTGATTCCCTGGCACGGGACTTATCCAGGAGGACGATTATCATGCAGCGCAGCGAACGGGGACAGTACGAGCAGTTCGTTATTGGTGCCATCTCGATTCTGTCGAATCGCTTCAATCGCTTTGCCGACTCGTTGCATTCGGATATCACCTTCAAGCAGTGGTACCTCATGATGATGATCTCGCGCATGGAGGACGAGCCCAAGAACGTGCGTGATATTGCCGAGTTTACCGGCACCACGCGCCAGAACGTCAAGAAGATGCTCGCGGCGCTCGAGGAGAAGGGCTATGTCACATGCAGCCGTTCGAGTGCCGATGGCCGCGCCCTGGATGTCGAGCTTACGCGCAAGGCATACACGTACTTCTCCGATAACGGAGCTGCTGCAGAGCGCAAGATCGACGAGCTCTTCGCAAATGTGTCGGATGCCGAGCTCATGTCTATCGTAAAGGGAATCCAGAAGCTCACCGAGTGCCTGGACGAGCTCGAAGAAGAGTAACTAGAGAACTTCAAGCCCCACTTCACGCAGGTAACGGCCCTGATCGTCGCGTTCAAGCACGTTATAGGAGACGACGGGCGTGCAACGCGTGCCCGCGAGCGCGTCCACAAAGCCTAGCGGAAAAGCAAGCGAATGCTCGTGCGTGCTCTCGATGTAATCGGTGCATCCGGCAGCTTGAAGGCGCTTGAGGGCCACCTCGACGTCCTTGCCGAAGACCTTGCCCGACTTGAGGAAGAAGTCCTCTTCGTCGAAGCTGAAGCAGGGGTGCATATCGCGCCCGACCTCGTTCATCTGGCGCATCTCGCTGCGGTGCTTGTTGTCGAGCGAGCAATAATGCATGCCGAAGGAAAGCCCCTCGTCCATCGCCCAGAGCATGAGCTCGAGTGCAAGCTGCTCGCTACCATCGATGGCCAGCCCGCCGGAGTAGTTGTAGTCATACATGACGTCAAAGGGAGGATTGCGCAGCTCGAAGCCACGCTTGGCGAACTCCTCCCAGCTGTGGAAGGGGAAGCAGAACTCGAGGAGGTTCATGCCATCGATGCCTGCCTCGTCAAAGCGTCGCATCCAATCGCGCATCGCATCGTCTGTACCGGGGATGATGGGCATCTCGACCATGACCGATGGAATGTATTCGGTGGCCATCTGCATGTTGGCGAGCACGCGCTCGCGCTGTTCGTCGGTGTCGTCCTGCTTGATCGAGAAGCGAATCTCGTCGAGCCCGGCATCGCGCAGCTGTTCGGCCATCTCGCGTGTGAGCAGATCTCCCGAGGTATACATGCGCTTGTGGGCGTCACCGAAGAGCTCATGGGCGCGGGCGAGGAAGGCGAGCGTATCGGCGAAGTTGAGCAGCGGCTCCCCGCCGGTCAGGCCAACGACGGCCATCTTTCCGCCGCTTGATTGAGCAGCCTGTTGCATAACTTCTTCCCATGGGCAGCCTTCCTCGACGAACTTGTCGTAGTCGGCGAGGTTGTAGTTGAAGCAGAAGTAGCAATCGCGGTGGCATTTGAAGGTGGTCGAGAAGGTCTCGCTACCGTTTGCGCCGGTACATTCGACACAGGCGGGAGAGAGCCAACCCACGCGAATGCTCGCGCCGCCGTTGCGCATCTCGGCGCCTCGATTGGCCAGTTGCCTGCGCAACTCGTCGATCGCATCGTGACGCGCATCTGCATCGGCAAAGGTCAAGCCCTTTTCACGCAGGGCCTCGACGTAGTTTTCCTCGGTGCGCTCGAAAACACGCAGGGCGTTGCGTAATGACTGGTTGTTCATAAGGTTCCATATCCACATAGACGGCTTTCCACTGGCGATTATAGAGCCACCGAAGGGTGGCGTGGTGTGGGAAGTGCCGATATACTGTACGAGTTCGCGCCTGGGAGGGATGCGAAGACGCCTGTCATGCTCATGGCAGGCGCGGAAAGCCGCGCGAGCGCTACGCGGCTTTTCTCGTATAGGCGCGGGTCTGCAGGAGGGCCGACCCGCACGAACAGGGGGAATTACATGAAACCTTATAAGACCGTGTTCTACAGCTTCTGCGTGGGCGGCGTTCTCGCCCTTATCGCGCAGGCCATCTTGTCATTCTGGCAGTTTGCGCTGACCGGTACGCCGATGGAATTCTTCACGGGTGGCGCCACTCTGGTGAGCATGGGCCTCATCGGCTGCGTGCTCGGTGGTTTTGCGTGCTACCAGTACGTCGAGGAATGGGCTACGTTTGGTGCCTTGCTGCCGTTCTCCGGTTTCGCGATGGCCGTCGGCATGAAGGGCGTTGGTCCGTGGACCAAGGAAAACGCCTCGATGGGCAAATGCGTCTGGAACTGCGTCTGGTTCGTCATCTGGTTTAACGTCGTGTTCATGCTCGTGTGCGTCGTGATTGGTTACGTGTGCGGCATGATGGGCGTCCAGCCTGGTCAGAACCTGGGTGTGGCGAAGACCGAGGGCGGCATGCTCTTCTTCAACGCACTGTGGGTGGGCGGCTTGCTCGCCGCGTTCTTCCAGATTCTGTTTCTGGTCTGCAAGTCCATCACTTCCAAGACGACGCCGCTCCACATCCTGATGACGGCATGGATGCTGGGTGCGATCCTCGCGCCCTTCGGCATTTCTGGTGCGCTTGCGAACTTCGCCGGTCAGGGTTTTTCGGTCATGATCACCGTTGGTGGCTACAACACCTACAACATCGGCATGGACCTGTTCCTCGGTGGCGAGCATGCCATCGCCGGTCTGGTTCACCTGGGTTCCTTTGCGCTGGCCGTGTGTGGCCTGGCGCTCACGGCGCTGTTTACCTTCTGGATCTACAACGCCATCTTTGGCCGCAAGCCCATCAACGAGGTGCATGCCGAGAAGGCGCTGCATTCGCTCGAGGAGCTTGGTTATGACGCCTCCATGGTCAAGGTCGCCAAGGTCGAGGAGCAGGAGGGCTTCGACGAGGGGGCCGATGGCACGCCCATGGGTACGGGTGGTGCAGTCGATGCCAATGATGATGGCATCGTTGATGTGACCGGAGATGTCATCGATAAATAATAGGTTGCGTAAAGGCAACTGGTTTTGGCGTCGAGGCGTCCGCAATTCCTCAGAAACCCATTCGGAATTGTCGGGCCCCCCGACGCTTTTGCGTAGCCGCAGGTAGTTGACGCAGATTGAGAGCAGTATGGTAGAATACAGCCAGCGGATGCCTGCGATGGAGATGTCAGGCAACGCCGTTTGGATTGAGACCGCCTGACGCCTATTGGCGCGGGCGGTCGTCTTTCTTCCGAGCGTTGCTCAATGAGACAATGTCTCTGAGCAACTGTCTCATTTGCATAGCCGCAGGTAGTTGACGCAGAATGAATTCAGTGTAATAATGCAATAGGTAGCGTATGGTGGTTAGCGATGGTAGTACGCGCGGCGCTCGAAGACGGGCTCGCAGCAGACGTTGATGCCGAGGTTTGCGTAGGTCTTCTCGTCTGTCGAGGAGATGATGACCGAGAAATAGGCATCGCAGCCGCGTAGGGCCTCGGTTGCATCGATTGCCCTCTGGGCGAGAGGGTCGGTGGCCGAGCTAATGGAAAGGGCAATAAGTGTCTCATCTGAGTGAAGACGCGGATTGATGCTGTGCAGATGCTCGGTCTTGAGATGGCAGATGGGCTCGAGGGCCGCATCACTCACGATATAGGTGCTGTCATCGATGCCGGCCACAACCTTGAGGGCGTTGAGCAGGAGCGATGAGGCAGCGCCAAGGAGCTCCGAAGTCTTGCCGGTGACGAGCGACCCGTCGGGAAGTACCAGGGCGCCAGCGGGTAGGCCCGAGGCTTCAGCTTTGGCGAGTGCGGCCTGGTGAGCGGGGGAAAGGTCGACATCGACACCCGCGTCCTTCATGAGAAGTTCGAGCTTGCCGACCTCCTCTTTGCCGGTGCCGACGCGTGCGAGCTGCTCGCGGGCACGGAAGTAGCGGCGTACGACCTCGTTGCGGGCTGCATCGCTGCAGACCTCATCGTCACAGATGCAATTGCCTACCATATTAACGCCCATATCGGTGGGGGATTGGTAGGGGCTTTCTCCCAGGATGCTCTCCATCATGGCCTTGAGCACGGGAAATGTCTCGACATCACGGTTGTAGTTGACGGCGATGCTCCCGTAGGCCTCGAGATGGAACGGATCGATGATGTTGTTGTCCTCGAGATCTGCCGTGGCGGCCTCATAGGCAATGTTGACCGGGTGCTTGAGCGGGAGGTTCCAGACCGGGAAGGTCTCGAACTTGGCATATCCGCAGGTAACACCATGCTTGTTCTCGTGATAGAGCTGGGAGAGGCACGTTGCCAGCTTGCCGGAGCCCGGGCCGGGGGCCGTGACGACGACAAGCGGACGTTCCGTCACGATGTAATCGTTTTTGCCAAAGCCTTCATCGCTCACGATATGCTCGATATCTGACGGATAGCGGTCAATGACATAGTGACGGTAGCATTTGATGCCCATGGACTCCAGGCGGCGTTGATATGCCTCTGCATGGGGCTGGCCGGTGAATTGCGTGATAACGACGCCACCGACGAGCAGGCCCATCTCGCGATATACATCCATGAGACGCAGAACATCCTCGGAGTAGGCAATGCCGATATCTGAGCGATGCTTATTGCCCTCTATATGATTAGCGTTGATCGCAATGACGACCTCTGCATCATCGGCCAGGGTCATGAGCATGCGAACCTTGGAATCAGGCTCGAAACCAGGGAGCACGCGTGAGGCGTGGTAATCGTCGAAAAGCTTGCCACCGAACTCGAGATACAACTTGCCACCAAATTGCGCAATACGCTCCCTGATGCGAGCGGCCTGCATTTCGATATACATGTCGTTGTCGAATCCGATGTGCATGCCATACAACCTTCCACTCGAAATTTTTCATCATCATACACGACAGCCGAGACACGAAAAGCAGAGCGATGCGTTGAATCGGTTGGCGCGTCTCCACAAGAATCCACAAGAAAAGTGACCAAGATATTTTGGCAGAAATTTGGGTCTAACAGAGCGCCAAACGAGGGAAGATTTCCGGCCCCAAAAAACGAGGCTTCAGAATCGCGCCTGTGGCACTTTTAGAGACTGATTGGCATCGAAACACAGAGAGCAGTCAGAGGGGCTGAGAAGGCAGTATTTTGCACGAGAGAGCGAATTCAAAATCTGGAAGCAATAAGAGAGAATTCGAAAGCAAAATATTTAGCCCGTACCAGTTGAAGATATGTTATTAAGTTGCATAAATAAGGAAATTTGAGAGTGACAGAAAGATCCATGTGGAAAAAGACGGGAGGCCCGAATTATCTGATTTAAAAATAAAAAATTATCAATTAATAGATAATCAATATATCCGAATTTGAGATAAAGAACTATCTGAGAACAGAATAATAGAGCATATGAAGCCTCGTATTATTAACTGGCACCAGTTAATAATACGAGGCTTCTGTTTATTATTCCGTATCAAGAATATATAATTATCAAAATTAAGATAAAGAAAATTAAATCGAGCAAAATTTGTGTTGAAGCAAAATTATCCAAATATGAGATAAAACATTATCTAAACAATGAATAGATTAATTCTGATTGGCAAAATATTGATTCTCAGGTGAATTAACTATTAATCAGATAAAGATTTATCAGAAGAAGGAATAATAAGATCGACGAGCAATCAAAATCGGGAAGAGAAGAATCAGCGGGTACCAATAAAAAATATGCATTGTTTTAATCTAGATTAGAGATAAAAGGATTATCTAAAAATCAGTTAATATTATATCTACAAATAAGATAAAGAATCCTCAGTTGGTGATTTTCGCGAGTTCGAAAATACAAACGGAAACAAATTGGAATCCTGTTGAAAAAGTCTGGAGGCTCTCTGAGGCGCGAGAATCAATTTTGAGCCGTTTTAGTCTCTGCGAAGTCTGTGAGTCCGAGATGGTTTTCCAGAACGTCTTGAGGCCCAAAATAATCACTCAAATTTTCAATGCCCAAAATCGAAATTATTATCTGTATTGTGAATAAAGATTTCCAGAAAATGATTGGATCTGATTTTTCGTTCCTCCTTCGAAACTTTATTATATAAACAGATAAAGATGGCCTAAATCAAAAGTATGGCAAATTAATTCAAATTTAGATAAAGATTTCTCTTCAAATAAGCTTTAATAATTCTGCGTTGAGAATAATAAAAGGACTCTACCTTAATCTGATTTAATGATAAAGTCTAACAGGGTTGTCCGAAAAATTAGGAATCGAGTTGTGATCGAATCATGAATCGGCTGTTACCCAAACTCTCCATTCACGATAAAAAATCTTTGCGGAAATCTGCTAGAAACACTCAAAAAATTAGGATAGCTATCGCGGGATTCTGCCCCCAAAACAAAGGCCTTAGAAGGGCTTAGAATCGCTTGTAGATATACCGTGAAAGCAAGCATCGATTTTGTATAGAAAAATGTATATATTGCCTGATAAATCGCTGATATCATCAATTTGCTAACCAGGCGATAACACAGCTAAATCAGGCGTTAGCGCGGCTACTGAATCACCTTCGCTATGCGTCTTGAAAATTGGGCCGTGAGAACCACTCAGAAGCCACAGAAAGCGTCAAGCTATCAATTTGTATTTTTTATAGATTTGCGTATATCACTTGGTATATAATCTCAAAGACTTTAGATGAGTCAGATCGTCTAGTTACTCGCCAAGAATGTTCTCAAAAATGTAGGTTAGGTGGTTGAGTTGAGTTCAAAAGTCAAACAGGCGAACTTCCGTTTACCCCTCGAGTACATGTCGATGATTGATGATTTCGCGCATCGCGAAAACATCACCAAAGCGGCTGTCATCACCCGCGCCCTGGATTGCATGCAGGCATCGTACGACTCGGGTAACAATGGAATGCCCGTCACTGATTCCGGTTCGGGTATTTCCGAGCAGGAATTCAACGATCTTAAGAATCAGCTGAAGCAGGCGGAGGAGCGCGCGCAGGCCGCAGAGCAGCGTGCGAACGACGCCGTTTTGGCTCGCGATGCCGCCGAGGCGAAGGCTCGTGAAGCGGTGGCGGATGCAAGCGTCGCAGCCCCCATCGTTGCCGCAGTCAACTCCGTTTCGGACGACGAGATCGAGCGCCTCAAGGCACTGGTTGCCAAGCAGGAGGCAAGTCTCGAAGAGAAGACAAAGGCACTTGCCGCCAAGGAAGCCGAGGTCGCAGCAAAGGAGGCGCAGATTGCCGAGCGCGACGCTCGCATCACGTCTCTGAGCGAGCAGCTCGGTGCGGCAAATGCCAAGGCTCAACTGGCCGCCACCGCTCAGACCGTGAGCGTCGCACCCATAGATGGTGGTGGTTCACCCGGAGAAGATTCAACCCGTGCGCTGACCATGCTTAACATGCTTGGCGGTGTCATGGGTGCATTCCAGCAGCAGGTCGACGACGCTCGCCAGGTGGGTGAGCAAGAAGGCCGCTCGGCTGTTCAGAAAGAGCTCGAGGATATGATCAATAGGGCTCGCAACGATGGTTATCGTGACGCAATGACATATCTCGATGACCGTGTCACAACCGCACGTGAGTCTGGGGCCAAGGAGGAAAGAGCACGTATCGCCAACATGGGATTCTTCGAACGCCGCCGTTACCTCAAGATTCACTTAGCCTAAAGGAAGCATCAAACACACACCAGGTTTCACCACTTACCACGACTTCCGCACTTCCCTTACAACCCTCCAGCGACCCCGGATCCACCTACCGGGGTCGCTGTTTTTATGCCTGCAAACGCTCAGCGTGGCAGGCTTTTTTGTCCCGGCGTGTCATCTCGACCGGAGGTGCCGTAAGGCACCGGAGCGGAGAGGTCTCGTGGGTGCTCGGGGCATGAGATTTCTCCACTCCGGCGCTGCGCGCCTCCGGTCGAAATGACAAGGGGGCGGGCCCCGCCCGTGCTCGAAATGGCAGGGGAGCGAGTCCCGCCCGTGCTCGAAATGACAGGGGAGCGGACCCCGCCCGTGCTCGAAATGGCAGGGGAGCGAGTCCCGCTCGTGCTCGAAATGGCAGTGCGGCGGGATCATTTTGATTGCTTGCGAAACGCGGATTGATGGCGAAATGGAGGGGCGGTTTTTGTCATTTCGACCGAAGCGAGCGTAGCGAGCGGAGTGGAGAAATCTCCCACGCCGTGCATCAGAAAGAGTTCTCGAAGCGTTTGGGAACGCCACTTTTTGGTTCGCGTCGGTGACTCGATACGATAATTGACTGGTACCAGTGATAGCGAAACGGGACGTTCTGGGCGGAAGGAAAATGAGAGTCGAAACGGTGATAGTGATAGGTCGATCTTAGGGTTTGCGAGTGCCTGATTTTGCTACTCACGAGAGGGCTGGGAAGCTGATATTTCGATGAGAATGTCGGTCAGTTGAGGCGTGCGAATGGGGCCGTGGCTTCTGTGTCGGGAGTCGATTTTGAACCTGAAATCATGGTGTGGCGATGCCGAAATCAGCTCATTATTTGAGCGATTCATGATGGAGAGCTGAAGCAGAATTGGCGGCGCGGGAGAATCGTGGAAGTCTGCCGAGGCTCCCGCGATTTCGTCTCAGGTTCCGCGCCAGCAAGTTTATGAACCGATTTTATTGGAGCGGGGGTTCCGCGCCTTGGCGCGGAGATGCGCGCTAAATTGCCGCGCGGTGCCGCGGTCGATTTTTGGAGCGCGGCGAGGCATGCGGAGGATGGATCGGGGCGTGTGGTTGGTTGATGGTTTTCGGGGGTGTGTTGGTCGTTGACGCGTGGAGAATATGGCTGTTGGGCACAATTGTCTTAGGGGTGGCTGCTGAACCGAAGTGACCAAGATACTCGAAGTGAATAGGGAGGGGTAACGCGAGGCGCTATCTTGGTCTGGTGATGAGGATCCAAGGGGATTGCGATAGGTCGGTTGGCGCGTCTGGAGAAGCCCGAATTGAGTTGAATCGCTATAACGGATTGCCTCAAATGAGGGGAGGGTTGGACGATTTCAGCCGAATCGCTATATGTAGAACGCGGTTTGGGAATGCGTGATTTGATTTTTGGGAACGTGTGGAGGGATGGATGGGTCGCGCAGGTGTCTCCCAGAGCTGTTTTTGGCTCTGGAACGAACGGCTTGGTTTCCTTGCGCAGCGAAGACGAAAAACGATGCGCCAGAATCGATTCTAAGGCGTTTTGCCCGTATGACAGGTATCCGAATGTGCCAGAAGAACATAAAAGGGCTTAAAACGCCTTAAAATGCGCCAAATGTCTCCCAGGCTTGATTTGGAAGCCTTGGATGAGAATTGAGCGGCGCGGAAGGGGTTTCGAGCCCAATCTGGACCCTGATTCTCCTTCAGGGGAATCCAAATCGGACCGAAATCACGAAAAAGGGACTCGATGCATAGTAGCGTCAGAGTTGTCAATCATTTTTTCGCAAAGAGAGACGAGCAACTCAGAGAAGACAAGAAAATCCGCGCGAATATATTTAAAAATAAGATAAAGAATTTGAATGTTTGGCTGGTGGGGGCGCGAAAAATGTGCAATTGGTTTCGTGAAGAACTTGCCAACCAAATGTGGAGGAATTGTGAAGACGAAAAATAGTTTTGAGCTTGGGTTTTGCTTGCAAATGGCTAGAAATGGCCAAAATTCGACCCTTGCTGCTACCAAAATGCCTTAGCAGTCTAATTTACGTGTTTATCCAGGAGTTCTATAGACACTCTATACAAATGTAGCGCAAAAGCTATGCAATGCTTGCAGGGTGGTAGAAGCTGCTAAACCCGCAGGTAGATGGCACAATTGCCAAAGTTTCTCGCTTGCAAGGCAAAACGCGATTTTGTACATTGCGCATGCCGGTGAGTGAGGAAAGTAATACGAATGATCCAAAGCAACGAAAATATCTTTCGCGGTGCACGTGCGTTACGCGCGCGTGCGCGCGTTATATATATGGTCGTTGCAGCGATCTTCCTCAGTCTCACCATTTCGGCAATTTCCGCCTCGGTTTTCACCCCCGCCGCTTTTGCAGACGATACGCTCCTGGTTGCCCAAAGCGCCACGAGCGATGATGCTGTAAACGCAGGCGCGGATGATTCCGCCGGCACTCCTGTTGACCAGGCGATTTCTGGCGCGGAAGGTGGAGATTTCTCGACTCCGCTCGCTGCGTTCGCTTCGCCCGAAATGGCAGGGGAGGGCGCTGTTGCCGAGAATGGCGCGGAAGACTTCTCCGAAGACGCTTCTGACCAGCAGATTTCTGGCGCGGAAGACCAGTCCGAGGAGCCGCTGAACGGCGAGGGCCAACCTACCGAGAATTCGGCCGAGGAGACGGCCGACGAAGATCCCGCCGCCACGGAGAACATCGAGAATCCCACCCCCGAAGAAACCACTACCGTTGAGGAGGAGATCACTCCCGACCAGGTCGACGTGCCTGGCATCGAGGAGCCCGAGGAAGGAGATTTCTCGACTTCGCTCGAAATGACAAATGAAGTCTATGGTCCGGTGCGTTACCTGGCCGCTGCGTCAGCGCCGGTCATTGCACCTGCTGCAGCCGGTACCAACACGTTCTCGGACAACGCAAACATCACCTGGGAGTACAGGAACCATGTGCTGACGATCACCGCCGGTGGCAGTGACAAGCAGCTCACGACCTCGTTGACCGGATCGAATCTGCCCTGGCTTACCTCGACGACGAGCGCTGTCAGCCGTGCCGACATCCATAGTATTAAGTTCGTGGCCAATGGCTCGGGCGGCAAGGTCGCCCCGCTGGACCTGACGAGCTGGTTTGCCGATTACACGGCACTCACTACCATCGACGTGACTAATCTGGATGTCTCCAAGGCCGTGAGCTTTGACAAGATGTTCCAGAATGCGAAGGTGCTCACCACCATCACGGGTATGGAGACCTGGAAGACCGACAGCGGCATCTCGTTCCAGGACATGTTTGCCAACGTCGAGAAGCTCGAGACCCTCGACCTCTCGGGAGTCTATACTGCAACAGGTTCCGGCAGCAATGTTGCTGACGGTACCGAGAAGAATAGGCTCGACATGTTGGCCGGCATGAAGTCCTTGCGCACCATTACACTGCATCCTGACACCGCGCTGACCGATACGGGCATCGAGCGCATCTCCTCGCGCAATGACGACCTCGGCTACTGGATGGCCACGCGCGTCGTCCAGGGCGAGATCAACGTCTGGCAGGGCAAGCCTTCCGAGCTGATCCAGCGCTGGGGTACCAACGGTGCGGCGGACAACGGCCTCAAGGCGAACTTCACCCTCAACTTCTTCCCCGAGGGCTACTTCACTAGTAATAGTGCGATCAAGTGGTCCTACAACTGGAATCGCAAGACGCTCGAGATCGAGCTTGATCCGAGCATCGCTCATACGGACTTCGCCGTCACCGAGACCGCCAGCCAGCTGCCCTGGCTGCGTGCCGTCCCGAGCGACTTCATCAACATCATCACCTTCCACGAGACGATCGACGGCACTAATACATATAAGATGGTTGCACCCGCATCGATTGCGAACTGGTTTGCCGACTACGTCAACCTGAGCGTCTTCAGGGGTTCCGGCCTCGACGTCAGCAACGTCACGGACTTCAGCGGTCTGTTCAAGGGCTGCATCAACGCCGCGAACATCGACATGACGGGTTGGGTCATGGGCGCGTCGGCAAACATCTCCGAGATGCTCGGGGACTGCCGCTCGCTCAAGACCATCACCGTCTCGGATACCACGCGCATTGCCGGTGCCGGCCTGCTCAACATCTCGTCGATGAACAAGGCCAACGGCGTCTGGGAGCGCTACGACGACAAGGGCAAGGTCAAGGATCCCTGGTTTGGCACGACCGACAACCTCGAGCGTCGTTACAACGGCACCATCCTGGGCGCTGCCCACGGCGATGCCACCTATCGTTTCAACACCATCCTGCGTGGCGGTCGTTTTGACAACGACAACACCTGGTGGAAGTTCGACAACGTCAACAACATCCTGTCTATCGGTGCCGACGATGATGAGGACGGCGAGACCCTGGGCAAGCTCATCAGCGAGACCGCCAGCGCCAACGGCACCCGTTACATGCCGTGGCTCGAGCAGGTCGATGGCCAGCCCATCGTCACGATACGCAACGTGGAGCAGATCAAGACCTATAACGGTGCCCAGCCTGCTGACATGTCCTACTGGTTCAAGGACTTCGTGAAGCTCTTCGACTTTGACGGCACCGGTCTGGACACGAGCCAGTGCGTTGGGTTCACGGGCCTGTTCATGAACGACGTCGATCTTGGTGGCGTCAACAACGGTGTCCTCGACATCAGCTCCTTTGACATGAGCCACAGCATGAGCGCCAATCGCGCCGACATGTTCAAGGGTGTCAACAAGTTGCTTAATATCAAGCTGGGCCCCAAGGTGCAGCTCATCGGATCCGGTCTGGACAAGCTCGACCTCCATGACCAGACGAGTGGTACCTGGGTGCGCAAGGGCTCCGATACCGACTACTGGATCGGCACCTCCGCCAGCTTGCTGAATCGCTACGGCAACGCCGCTTCCGAGGGCGCCGCCTTGGGCGAGGCCGCACTCTACTTCTGGGATGTCACGTTGCTGCGCAACGTCTTCCAGTCCAATGGCAACATCTGGTGGGAGTATGACTCCGATGCCGCAACGCTGCGCATCGGTGCCACCAATCCGAGTGGCAACGTCACCATCACCGAGCGCCCCGATCCCGTCAACGTGCAGAACGACCAGCCTTGGCTGCTCGTCATCGGCAAGGCCGCCGGCAGCGGCGAGCCCGCCCGTGCCCTGGGCCGCTCCTCGATTCGCTACATCGTCTTCGAGGACAAGCTCCATATGCTGTATCCGGCCGATTGGTTCAAGGACTACGTCAACCTCGAGAACCTGCGCTTTGCCAAGGGCATGGACTTCACGGGTGCCACGAGCCTCGCGAACTTCTGCGCCAACTGCACGGCGATGCACACCATCTCGGGTATGGGCAACTTCACCAATACTACGGGGATCACCTCCGTGGCCCACATGTTCGATGGCACGAGGTTTGCCACCTTGGCCGGCGTCGATGTCTTCGACACTTCCAACGTGACGGACTTCAGCTACTTCCTCGCCAACAACACGGTACTGCGCACCTTCGACAAGGCCGCGGCGTGGAACACCTCCAAGGGCACCAACTTCAGCTACTTCTTCTACAACAACCGCTCCCTGTCCACGCTCGACATCTCCGGTTGGGACATGAGCAAGGCGACGACCGCGAGTTCGCGCGAGAACTTCCTCGCCGGTCTCAACTCGCTCGAGATGCTGTTCCTGGGCGACAAGATCATCCTGACCAATTCTGGTCTGGGCGACGCCACGCTCGCCCCGGATCGTGCCCAGGACAAGGGCAGCTTCCAAGCCAGCACCTTCGATCCCTCGACGGCCACCAATGCCAGCGTGACCCACAAGTGGCTTGGCCCCTCGGCCGACCTCGAGCGCCGCTATCCGGTCACCAGCCGCAACTACGGGAGCAACTTCCTCTACGAGTGGAGGGCCCGTAACTACTCCGGCCGCTTCAGCGATGCCAACGGCGGCGACATGGCCTGGTGGAAGTACGATGCCGTCACGGGCATGCTGACCGTGGGTACCGATACCACCAATCCCATTCAGCTCGCGCTTGACCCGACCGAGGCCCAGGCTGCCTGGATTCCCGTCATCGACGCCATCTACGAGGCCGAGAACCAGTACGATGGCCTGGCCAACGTCAAGTCCTTCGTCGCCGAGGCCCTCAACGGCAACCCGACCATCCGCCTGTCGGCCTGGAGTCTTGCGAACCTCTTCGCAACCTATTACACCGGTCTCACGAGCTTCAACGGCGCGGGTCTGGCAACGGACCTCGTGATCAGCTTCGCCTCCATGTTCGAGGGTTGCGACTCGCTCGTCAGCTTCACCGGCGTGGAGAACTGGGACACGGGCAAGGTCACCACCGTAAACTCCATGTTCAAGGACACCAAGAGCTCCATCCAGATCGAGGGCACCCAGAACTGGAACACTTCGGCGGTCACCGACTTCTCCTCGATGTTCGAGAACGCCACCGGTGTCGAGAGCATCCTCAACATCGGCACCTGGGATGTCTCGGCGGGCACGACCTTCGAGAACATGTTCAACGGTGCCACGAGCCTCAAGTACCTCAACATTGCCTTTACCCCGGCTGCCGGTGGCCACATGAACGTTACGGCCAACCGCAACGGCATGCTCGCCAACGCACCGGCCATCCTCGAGCTCACGGTCGGCAACAACTCCTACCTGGCCGACACGGGCATCGATGACAACCACAAGTCGTCGCGCGGCTCCTGGGAGCGTCGCGATGAGTCGTTCACCATCGTGTGGTTTGGCACGACGAAGAACCTCATGGTGCGCTACCCTGTGTCTGACCCGGCAAGCGATCTGGGCGTCGTCAAGTACACCTGGGAAGAGGGCACGCTGCGTGGTCGCTTCACCAACGAGAACGCCTGGTGGCAGTTCACCTACACCGACGACGAGAAGACCCATGGCGACCTCATAATCGGCCTCATCGACACGAGCACGGGCGCCGACCACGTCATCACCGAGACGGCCGCCGAGCTTCCCTGGGCCGACGCCTTCGGCGACAACAGGGTCTCGGCCGTCACGATGCAAAACGGCGTCACCTTCGTGGGTGACAACCTCGCGGGATGGTTCGAGAACTACACCGCGCTCGAGCACTTCGACGGCACCAGCATGAACGTCAGTGGTGCCACGAGTCTCGCCAACCTCTTCAAGGGCGATGACAAACTCATCGTCGTCGAGGGCCTCTCCAACTGGAGCGTCCACAACGTACTCAGCTATGACTCGATGTTCGAGGGTTGCGCATCGGTTACCTCCATCGACGTCCACGGCTGGGAGATGAACGTCAACGCCACGCGCGTCAACATGTTCAAGGGCCTCGACTCCATCATCTCGCTGTACCTTGGCCAGTACATCAGCCTCGAGGGCACCGCGCTGTTCGATTCCGACACGCGCAACGCCACCATGGGTTCCTGGATGCGCGCCACCAAGGACGCGGACGCCGTGCTCTACGCCGATGACCCCTGGTTTGGCAGCTCCGATGACCTCGTACGTCGTTACGAGAACCCTGCCGGCAACGACCATGGCTGGAAGAACACCGACACTTACGGCGCCTACTATTACTGGCAGACCGGCGTGTTCCGCGGCCGCTTTGGCGAGAACGACAACGCCTGGTGGTCCTATGATCGCGGCACGCTGACCTTTGGCATGGACCTGCCCGAGGTGTGGTCGAGCGAGAACACCGTCGAGCCCGTCGTGACCGACCGCTCCATCTACGAGGCCGACACCATCGACCATGAGACCGGCAAGGTCGTCAAGGGCGAGCAGAGCTCGCAGCTGCCCTGGGAGAAGGCCTCGAGCGTGGACGGCTTGTTCAACGCCTGGACCGACGTGGTCTCCGTCACGGCACAGACCACCGAGTACAACGGTGTCACCTACAAGATTAACCCGCGCAACCTCTCCTTCTGGTTCAAGGATTACAAGGGTCTCAAGAGCTTTGATGGCGTCAACATCAACATGAAGTCCGATGAGCAGTCTCTCGAGTCGCTGTTCGAGGGCTGCACGAGCCTCGCCGTCCTCAACTTCTCCGGTTGGGAATGGGATGGCGACATGGAGCGCACCAACATGCTCGCCAACCTGCCGGCGCTCTCCAGCCTCACCATCAAGCGCGTCGTGCTCGAGGGCACGGGCCTGGGCCTCGACGTGAACGGCAAGGAGCTTGCCGCCCGCGCCGCCAACGTGGGCCGCTGGGTCATGGACAACAACATCGTCCATGATGTGCCGTGGTTTGGTCCCACCGCCAAGCTCGTGAGCCGCTATGACGTGATCCTGTCCGTCGCCATCGACGACGAGCACATGTACACCTGGGACTCCAAGTACGCCGGTAGCCGCGTGGACAACAACCCCAACGCCTGGTGGATCTTCTCGCTGGTCGATGACGAGGAGAACGACGTCAAGAAGGGCACGCTCATCATGGGGTCGGATGCCAGCGAGGACCGCGACATCAACAAGTCCGGTACGGCTACCTTGGTGGACGGCAAGATGGAGTACAGCGGCTCCACCCTGCAGTGGGCGCTGTCGCCGGGCACCACGGTCGTCAAGACCGGCACCCTCGACAACATCGTCGAGATCACCGAGGACCTGATTGCCGGCATCCCCAACATTGCGGCTGTCAAGCATGTCAGCACCTTCTCGACCCTGGTTCCGCAGGACACGATGCTCGGCTGGTTTGCCAACATGGTGAACCTCGAGAGCTTCGACGGCACCTTCCTGGACGTCTCCCACGTCACCAACTTCAACGGCCTGTTTGCCGGCTGCAAGAAGCTCGCCTACGTCAAGATCGGCAACTGGATCATGCATGATGCCGGCCGCGATGCCGATGTCACCGACATGTTCCGTGACTGCCAGTCGCTCTACAAGCTCACCGTGGGCAAGGGCGTCGTGCTCTCGCAGGCTTCCGGCCTCAGCGAGACGCTGACGAATCGCGAGCCCGACAAGGGCACCTGGATCTACAACCTGTGGTTTGGCTCCTCGAGCGACCTGGCCGACGACTACACCAACGCCGGTGTCTCGAGCGCGGCCGACGCCCTCTACACCAGCGGCTCGGTCGTCTCGACCGAGATCACCTACACCTGGGACGAGGGTAACCTGGGTGGCCGCTTCCCGAGCAACCCCAACGTCTGGTGGCGCTACACGGGCGTCGTGCGCGACGGCATGGTCGGCCTGCGCGTGGGCCTGCTGCGCATCGGCAGTGACTCCGAGGACAACAACGCCATCACCGAGACCTCCGTGCAGCTGCCCTGGCGCAAGCTGCTCAAGAATGTGAACACCATCACCGAGGTGCGCACTGCCGCCGACGGCAGCTACCCCGTCTCGGTCAAGGATCTCTCCGGTTGGTTTGGCACCTATCTGGCGGCTGACAACTCGACCCGCGCCCATACGGGCCTGGACACCTTCAAGGGCGAGGGCTTCATCCTGGACAAGCCCGGCAACGAGTGCATCAGCCTCGAGGGCATGTTCGATGGCGCGACCAAGCTTGCCAAGGCCACGGGCATGGAGCACTGGAAGACCTTGACCGTGCGCAGCTTCGTGCGCATGTTCTACGCCTGCCAGATGCTCTACGACCTGGACATCCAGGATTGGGACATGACCACGGCCCACATCCAGGACACGCCCACCACTCAGGACATGTTCCACGGCATGGGCTCGTTCCACATGGGCCTTGCCAGCTTGACGCTTGGCCCCAACGCCGTGCTTGAGGGCACCAACCTTGCCATGCTGCTGCCCAACCAGCAGGAGGGTCGCACCTTCCACAACAACGGTGACGGCGTGTGGGTCATGGGTGATGCCCTCAACTCCGATGCCATCACCGGCGATACCGACACGCCGTGGTGGGATACGACGGCTGCTCTCGTGGAGCGCTACAAGCTCGACAAGACCGCCCAGCGCACAGCCGCCTCCATCGCCACGAAGACGACGCCCGCAACCGTTGCTCCGCCGGCTGACCTCATCCACAAGTACACGTGGACTCCGGGCATGCTCGGTGGTAACTTCCCGAGCAACGCCAACGTCTGGTGGAAGATCGATCATGACACGCGCGACCTCACCATCGGCTTGCACAACAAGGACCTTTGCAACGTGGTGATCGAGTACAACCATTTTGCTGACGGCGATGTTGTCGCAGGTTACGAGCAGTACATGACTCCGTGGGCAAAGATTGGCGCGACCATTGCAAGTTTCAAGGTCGATACGAAGAACGGCAAGGTCGCCCCGACTACTCTCGAAGGCTGGTTTGACGAGGATTACGTCTTCCGTAACGGTGGCATTGCCGGTAGCTTGGGTAATCCCGCCTGGAATGCAAATAACAGGCTCGATGAGTGGCAGCGCTATATCAGTTCCGAGTGGATTAACCTCGACTGGGAGTCGACGGCGAACGGCTACAAGCCCTCTGACGGCTACAACGAAGTCAACTCCTTCTACCATAATTGGACGAATTGGACCTATTCGTTCGATCCGCAGTGGTACAAGGACAAGTACGATAGCAATGGCAATAGGTATACGAGCTACATCGCTGAGAAGATTTTCACGCCCGTATACCTCGAAGCTGGCGAGACCTACTACATGTCTCTCGATTACATGACGAGGAATGAGCCGGATTCTTATTGGGGTTGGTATTGGGGTTATCCCGATTACAGCTTCGAGCTCTACGACACTCTCAGTCCGCGCCAGAGCACGCACCGCTATAAGGGTATCCACGTCTCCTTGCCGCGTAATCACGATTATCTTACGCATGGTTATGTCACGTTCACGGTTGACAAGACTGGCACCTACTACGTCGGCTTCGATGCCTCGGGCTTCTCGGATAACTATGGTCATCTGACTGGCTGGCTTGCCAAGGATCTTGCCGTGTCTCGCTACACGAAGTTCACCTATTTCGACGGCTCGGGCTTGGATACGACCAATACCACGTCCACGGAGCGTCTGTTCAACAACGCCGTGTTCCTGCGTGACATCATCGGCATCGATGATTGGGACACCACGCGCGTCACCACCATGCAGTCCACCTTCCGCAACACCAAGGCTCTCACGACGCTCGATTCCATCAAGGAATGGAACGTCTCCAACGTCGTCAACTTCAGCCATATGTTCGAGGGCATGCAGTCGATGGATGCCACCCTCAACCTCGACTGGGTCACCACCTCGGCCGAGGACCTGAGCTACATGTTCCTCAACAACACCTTCGTCCCCAACACCAACTACCTCAAGCTGTGGGACGTCTCCAAGGTCACTAACTACACGGGCATGTTCAAGAACGCTACGGCGCTCGAGGACGCGGCCGCCATCTCCGACTGGCGCCTGGGCATCGACGTCACGAGCGACCTCACCGAGATGTTCATGAACACGCCGGCGCTCGTCGCCATCGACACGCGTGGCTGGAACCTGGGTAGCCCCACCATCATCGACCGCATGCTCTGCAACGCCACGGCCCTGCGCTCCATGGCCTTTGGCGTCACCACCTCGCTCAAGGGTGCTTACCTGGGCCTTGACGAGAACGGCAAGCAGTTCCCCTCGCGCAACGCCCGCGCCGGTGGCTGGATACGCCTCAATGCCTCCAAGGACTGGTTCGGCTCCACGGCCGACGTTGCGGCCCTGTACCCGACGCTCAACTGGGGTGACACGGTCGAAGGCCCCTACACCTACATCTGGACCGACGAGCAGACCGGCGGCAACTCCTTCCCCAGCAACGAGTACGCCTGGTGGAAGTACATGAAGGACTCCAAGACCCTCATCATCGGCATCGACGAGGAGAAGGCCAATAACCCCGACTTCGTCAACTACCACACCTGGGTCACCGAGACCTTCGAGGAGCTACCCTGGTTCGTTTCCGAGGACGGCACCGAGAACCTCATCTACACGCCCGAGGAGATCGAGAACGTGCAGTTCGTCTCCAACGTGCACGTCATCAACCCCTCGCGCTGGTTTGCCGGCTACGTGAACCTGCACTCGGCCGACCTCTCTGGCATGCGCATCGACCTGGCCGGCGACATCTCCGGCCTGTTCGATGGCGACGTCAAGCTCCAGAGCGTCATCGGCCTGGATGATTGGTACAACGAGATCGGCGCCGCCACGGATGCCGCCATCGACGAGGCAAACAAGACGCTGCCTTCCGACAAGCAGCTCGTGAAGGATGACACGATCATCACGTCCTTCGAGAACCTCTTCAAGGACAACACGCTGCTGCGCGAGCTCGAGACGCTCGAGAACTGGGATGTCTCCACGGTCACCAACATGGCCGGCATGTTCTGGGGCGCCGCCACGCTCAATGACATCTCGCAGCTCAACAACTGGACGACCGCGCAGGTCACGACCATGGAGAACATGTTCCGTGGCATGCTCAAGCTGCGCAAGGTCGATGCCGTCGTCAACTGGGACACCTCGTCGTGCGCCAACTTCGACGGCATGTTCCAGGACTGCAAGACCGTCGTCTCGGTGGACCTCACGAGCCCCAACTGGACCACGGATGCGGCCATCTTCCCCAACGGCGATGGCACCAACCGTCTGCAGGCCATTGACATGCTCGCGGGCATGGATGCCCTCAAGTTCCTCTATGTGAAGCCCACGACTATCCTCACGGGCACGGGCCTGGAGAAGTCCGACACACACGAGGGTCGCGATGGCCGCTGGACCCTGCAGACCATCAACGGCTACGTGCCGTGGTGGGGTAGCGCCACCGACCTCGTGGAGCGCTATCCGATGGAGTACAACACCGAGCTCGACCCGTTTGGCGGCCCCGACGGCATGAACCTCACCTATCGCTTCGAGTTTGGCAAGCCGGGTGGCCGCTTCGAAAGCAACAAGTTCGGCTGGTGGTACTTCGACAACGACCCCGAGTCCGAGACCTACAAGACGCTCTTCATCGGCGTGGACACCGAGTGGGTGCAGGTCACGGTCACCAAGGACGGCTCCGGCAACAAGAGCTTCAGCTACGCGAAGGTGCCCGTCGACAACTTCGTCGTGACCGAGACCGCCGACTACCTGCCGTGGCTCACGCCGGCATCCGGCGCCATCGAGCTCACGCCCGAGGCGGCCCGTCCGCTCATCGAGCATGTCTCCTTCAACAATAACGGCATCACGCCGACGGACATCTCGCGCTGGTTTGCCGGCCTGACCAACCTCATCGACGCCGATTTGGCTGGTGTCGAGATGAGCCAGACGCGCTCCATTGCCAGTCTCTTCGAGGGCGATGCCAAGCTCGAGACGCTCAACACGGGCAATAAGGGCCAGCGCTGGACCGCCATGTCTAACGCCACGAGCGCTGCCTCCATGTTCAAGGGCTGCGCGATGCTCGATGCCGTCACGGGCATGGAGTATTGGGACATGAATAAGATCCTCAACTTCTCGTCCATGTTCCAAGGTTGCACCGTATTGCCCAACCGCATGATCGAGCAGGCGGGCAAATGGCAGCTCAATACCGATACCGCCACCACTGTCAGCATGGCGAACATGTTCCAGGGCTGTGCCACCATCACCACGCTCGACGGTTTGCTCGACTGGAACACGAGCCGCGTCAACAGCTTTGCCTACATGTTCGAGAATTGCGCTTCGCTGCTTTATGCCAACGGCGTGCGCAACTGGACCACTGACATCTGCATGGACTACACGTCCATGTTCCAGGGCGACCGTGAGCTCAAGGAGTTCAACGCCAAGAACTGGGTCGTGGATCGTGGCTGCGCCTACGAGAACACCTTCTACCTGTGCCTCAACCTCAACCGCTGCGTGCTGGGCGAGGGCTGGTCCACCATCAAGGAGCCGACCCGCGTCGATCCGTTCCAGAACATAATTAACGTTAGCAATATTCCGCCTACCCAGACCTTCTCCTGGGAATACAGAGCGCCCCAGTGGGCCGATGGTTTCTATATCGAAATCTTCAGTTATTACATGGGTGGGTGCAGTAACCACGGCTATAGGTATCTTGATGTCTATGACGAGACCGGAAAGATCGTCCATCATCTGGGCGGATCCGGTACCAATGTCGGTCTGCTCGTCGATGGCCGTTACTGCAGAATTCAGATGACTCTTCTTGACGGTTCTTGCGGCGGCGGCAATTCGAGCATTCACGCCCAGGTGCATTGGGTCTATCCCGAGCTCATGATTTGGGAGTGCGAGGAGGACCACTGGAAGGGCACCTGGGACAACATCAACGAGGGCTTTGACAAGTACCAGGAGACCATGGCCGGCACCTACGTGTGGGGCGACTTCCTGGCCGGTGCGCGCTTCGACTCCAACGACCGCGTCTGGTGGACCCTCGAGATCCGCGACGACAGCTACGAGCTCGTCATTAGCCTCGACGAGGGCGACAGCACCCGCGGCAAGGTGAACACCGATCCGGCTAAGGGCCTGACCGTCACCGAGACCCGCTTCTACGTGGACGAGGCGCTCAACTCACAGCTCGGCTGGTCGCCCTGCAGCCGCTATAAGGATTACGCGCGCTACGTCAAGATCGTCAGCACCTACAACAACGTCAACGTGCTGTATCCCTACAGCTGGTTCGAGAACAACGTCAAGCTCGAGAGCTTCGACGGATCGGGCTTGACCGTGGGCGATGCTACGGATATGAACCGCATGTTCAACAACGACGGCAAACTCGCGAACCTGACGGGCGTGCAGAACTGGGATGTCTCGCACGTGCTCGACTTCAGCTACATGTTCAACATGTGTGCCTCGCTCGAGGACATCAGCGAGCTTGTCGGCTGGCATCTCAATACCGACACGGGTAATACCATCAACATGACCCACATGTTCTATGGCACGCGCATCGTGGACCTCAACCCGCTGGCCGCACCGCAGCCCGGTCAGCCCACCGGTTGGGACATGTCGCACGTCCTGGACACGAGCTACATGTTTGCCGAGAACAAGTTCCTCGTGGACCAGACGCCCATCGCCTATTGGGACATGTCTACCAACGTCAACTTCAGCTACATGTTCGCCAACGACAGTGCCCTTGCCACGATGGATCTTTCGCGCTGGCAGATGCGCCGTGTCGTGAGCACGAGCCCGTACTATGCCGTCAACCTCGACAACATGCTCGTCGGGCTTTCGAGCCTCGGTCAGCTCACGGTGGGCGAGTCGTCCCTGCTGCAGGGCACGGCGTTCAACAATAGCCTGTCCAATCACGGCCCAACAGACGGCATGTGGCAACTCACGTCTACGCGCGACGGCATCGAGGATGGCTTGCTCTTTGCCGACGGACGTAGCCCCTGGTTTGGCGACACCTCCAAGCTCGCCGCACGCTACACCAACGACCCCTATTCGGCCGACGCCCTCGTCTTCAAGTGGGTTCCCAAGCAGCTGGGCGGACGCTTTGACAGCAATCCGTACGCCTGGTGGCGCTACGATAACGATCCGGAGTCGGATACCTACGGCACCCTCACTCTGGGCGTGGACGACCACGACAGCACCACCAAGTACGTGGCCGCCGATGACGACACGACCGTTTACGGCAAGAACGTGACCGAGCTTTCCGGCACCGTCGATGGCATCGAGTACGTCCTTCCCTGGTTGCAGGTCACCGACGACGAGGCCACCATCACCGACACCTCGCTTCCCACCACCCCCAATCTCGTCACCAAGACGATCATGGCCGTGACCGACGTCAAGAACGTCGTCAGCTTCAACGGTCTACTCATCGACAATCCCGCCAACTGGTTTGCCGGCTACTCCGCCATGGAGAGCTTCGACGGCACCCAGATGGACGTCATCAACGCCACGGACATCTCCCACATGCTGCAGGGGACGAGCTCGCTCACCTCGCTCACGGGCAACTGGAACGTCTCCAACGTGACCGACATGTCCTACTTCCTGAATGGCGCGAGCTCGCTCGAGTCGATCGCGGCGCTCACCAACTGGGACGTGACCAAGGTCACCACCATGGCCCACAGCTTCGACGGCATGAAGAGCCTGCCCAATCTCGACGAGATCGGCTCCTGGCAGATCAACAGCCTCGAGGATGCCTCCTACGCCTTTGCCAACACGGGCATCACCAACCAGCTCGCCACCATGCACTGGCCTATTCTGGGCACCATGAACCTCACGGGCATGTTCGCCGGCAGCCATGAGCTCGCCACCGTGGACATCTCCTACTGGGATACGACCAACTGCACCGTGACCGACATGTTCAAGGAGCTGCGCAGCCTCGGTGCCGATACCGGCTACCTCAAGGTCTCCGGCTTCAGCACCCTGATGGGCACGAGCCTTGACGGCATCTCGACGCGTCTTGCCAACCAGGGCATGTGGGTGCGCCAGGAGACCACGCCCATCGAGTGGTTTGGCAACGGCAACTCGCTCATCAAGCTGTATCCGGCCACGGGCAAGGGCGTCAACGAGGATACCAACGTCTTCACCTACAGCTGGGACCCGACCCGCCTGGGTGGCCGCTTCGAGAGCAACCCGTACGTCTGGTGGATCTTCTATCCCAACGCCCTGGGCGACCATGCGGCCAAGACCCTGACCATCGGCTCCGACCCCGGTTGCCCGAGCACCGAGGTGACCGAGACCAACACCGGCACTACTGATGAAGCCGGTAACGTGACCAACTTGCTGCCCTGGCTCGTCTACAACGAGCACATCGATGGCCCCATCGTGCCCAAGGGCAACGTCGTGCATTTCGCCGCCGAGAGCGAGGTCACGCCGGTGGACGCCGCAGGACTGGCGGCCGAGAGCCGCGGCAAGAGCTTTGAGGGCTGGTTCAGCGGCTACAGCGTGCTTAAGGACTTCGATGGCAAGGGTCTCGTGATTGGCAATAGCATCACGTCTTTCAAGGACCTGTGGAACGGGGACTCGAGCCTTACCAGCATCAGGAACATCTCGCACTGGGATGTCTCCAACATCACCAATATGGCCAACTTGCTCAAGGACAACAGCTCGCTCGAGACCTACGGCGAGTTTGGCACCTGGGCTGCTGGTCTGGGCACGGGCAAGCTCACCAACATTTCCGGCCTGCTCTACAACAACGACAAGCTCACCAACGACGACCTGGCCTACTTTGGCAGCTGGGATGTCACGGGTGTCACCGACATGAGCTACCTGCTCTACGATGCCGATGCCATCACGACGCTCGTCAACCTCGAGAACTGGCGCGCGAGCAGCCTGCAGACCATCAACTACGCCTTCGCCGAGATGGAGGAGCTCACCACGCTCGACGGCCTGGCGGATTGGGCACCGGGTCGTGGCGGCACTGTCTCGCTGTTCACCATGGCCCACATGCTCGAGAACGATCTCAAGCTCTCCGACGTGACGGCCATCACCGGCTCTGCGGCTGGCGGATCGTTCTGGGACGTCTCCAACGTCACGGATTTCAGCGCGCTCTTCAAGAACATGGGCCGCAACGTCTGGGCCCAGAAGGTCACCAAGCTCGACCTGTCGCGTTGGGACATGCGCAGCATGACCCATCGCTCGGTGCTGCCGACCGTCACCGATATGATGCTCCTGGGCACCATTACCGCCGAGGATATGGACTTCTCGAACTTCGTCGAGCTCACGCTCGGGCCTAACGTCATCCTGGAGGGCACCGGCCTTGACAAGAGCGGTTGTCAGGCCGGCGACTACGGCGTGTGGGTCAAGAACGACACGAGCATCGGCAGCGGCGTGCCCGTGGGTAACACCAGCGACCTGGTGCGCATGTATCCGGCCTCCACTTCGGCGACCGGCCCTGTCGATGTCACCGTCTACACGTGGGATACCACGCACCTGGGCGGCACCTTCGACTCCAACCACAACATCTGGTGGACCTATGCCAAGGAGAACTTCTCCAATGGCGAGAAGACCGGCACCATCACGCTGGGCGCCATCGACCGTTCCAAGCCCCTCTACACCTTCGAGGTTGCCGCGGACGTGCCCTGGAAGCGCCTGCAGGAGACCGTGAGCGCCTTCACCGTCAACGACGTGAACGGCAAGGTCGCCCCTGTCAGCCTGGCCGAGTGGTTTGCCGAGTACCCGGCACTCGAGGATTTCGATGGCTCCAAGCTCGACGTCAAGGACGTCAACAGCTTCTACCGCATGTTCTACAAGACGCCGTCCCTGCTCACCTTCAGCGGCACCGAGAACTGGAACACGAGCAGCGCGGCCACCTTCGAGGGCATGTTCCAGGAATCTCCGCAGGTCATCGAGATCCACATGGAGAGCTGGGCCATGCGCTACAACCATGCCAAGGTCACGACCCTGCAGCCGGATGGCTCCACGAGGACCGAGTACACCTGGGTCGTGCCGAAGCTCACCAACATGTTCCTCGGCACCGAGCATCTGCGCGTGCTGGGCCTGGGTGAGACTTCCGTGCTCGAGGGCAGCGGCATGACCGACATCGTGGCCGTGGGCCCGACGCGTCGCGGCTTCTGGTACCAGGACACCGACGACGTGGACGCACCGGGTGTCAACAAGTACCTGACGAGCGAGCTTGCCAACCACTACCGCGCCGGTCTCACCGACATCCCCGGCACCCACGTGTACTACTGGGTGTACAACTCCGCGTTCAAGAACGAGAACGTGTGGTGGCGCTACGACAACAAGACCTACACCCTGGTCATGGGCGTCTACGACCCGCTAGGCAATTGCGTGGTCGAGGAGTTTGGCGATACCTTGCCGTGGGTGGGTTCCATCGACACCGAGGCCTCCAACCGCGTCGAGAACGTCGTGACCTACAACGTCAACGGCGGTCGCATCGCACCCAAGTCCCTCGAGGGCTGGTTCGAGGATTACAAGAGCCTCATCACCTTTGACGGCACGGGCCTGCGTGTCGATGACACGGGCAGCTTCGAGCGCCTGTTCAAGGGCGACGACAAGCTCGAGACCGTCGACATCTCCAATTGGGTCATGGTCACCGGTCCGCGCTTTGCGCAGGCAAGCGATGCCACGCTCACCACGCTCGACCCGAGCGTCACCGATATGTTCACCAACTGCGCCTCCATCCGCGAGCTCTCGACGCGCTACACCGTCAAGCTCGACGGCAGCGGTCTGAACCGCAAGGACGGCATGTGGGCCACGGGCAACTTCACTGACAACCACACGCCGGACGACACCCTGTGGTTCCTCACCTCTGAGCGCCTGCGCAAGAACTACCCGAGCGCCACCATCGAAGAGGCGAGCAACGCCAAGACCGGCTCCATCCGCTTCAACGAGCACGTGGTGTACTACTTCGTCAAGGGTTCCGGCAACATGCTGCACGACAACCAGGATGCCGCCTGGGCCGTGGTGCTCGAGGACACTGTCGTGGGCAACACGACGCTGCACGCCAACGAGATGTACATCGGCGTGCGTCCCGAGGCCGAGAACAAGGAGATCAGCGGCATGCGCTGGAGGCCGTGGGGACCCTACACCGAGAAGGTCACCGACATCAAGACCTACGGTCTGCTGTCGCCCGACTACATGTACGACTGGTTCAACAACTCGCGCTACGCCTACACGCAGCCCCTCGAGGAGGGCACGTACCTGTTCCATGCCGACAATCCCCAGTACAACGGGTATCTGTATTATGAGTTCCAGTCTGGCCACAGCTACAATGGCTACTGGGAGCGCTGGTACGGTGGCCTGGGCGGTCGCAACCAGGGCTGGTACATCAAGTACATGGGCACGGACCCGACCTACGGCCACTACTACGAGATGCGCTATGGTAGCTCCACGGGTAACAGCATCACCGACGTCGGCCGTGTCGGCGGTTACGTCTACATCCGCAACTACTACAGCGGCGACCGCGGCACCTGGAATGGCGTCACCATCAGCCCCGTCAACAATCCCGGCCTCATCCTCGACCGCGCGGGCGGAGGAAACGAGATTCGCTGGATCAGCGACCCGCGTGGCTATGGCGGCTGGGCCCGCTTCTGGAGCGGCGGTGGCTACTTCACCGGCAGCTACAGGCCGGCGTCGCAGGGTGGCGGCATCACGGGCTCCTGGTATGCCACTTCCTGGGGCATCGAGCGCCCGTACGATCCGTTCCCCAACCTCACGACCTTTGACGGCACGGGTCTGGACGTCTCGCGCGTCGTGAGCTTCGAGCATCTTTTCCGCGATTGCCCCAAGCTCGAGAGCGTCGACTTCTCCAACTGGGAGATGAAGCTCGATGCCAAGACCGACCGCATGCTCAAGACCAACCCGAAGCTCAGCGAGATCAGGCTCGGCAACAAGTGCCTGCTCACCGAGTCGGCGCTTGACGCCCACTACGACGCCATGGGCCGCTGGGAGACCTGCGATCCGGATGCCCTCCTCTTCGACGGCAAGTGGTGGGGTACCACGCAGGACCTCATCAACCGCTACTCCAACGAGCACAACACCCACGGCTACCGCATCTACCAGTGGAACGACGGGGCGTTGGGCAGCCGCATCGGCAGCAACGACCGCGTCTGGTGGTACTACACCGAGGACGGCTTCAGCCCCGAGGGCGTGCACAAGCCCAAGGTGAACCCCAACTCGCTCGTCATCGGTGTCGATGATGGCTACCTGGACGCTGCCCTCAACGTCACCGTGAGCGGCTTTGACCAGGTGCCCTGGTACAAGTTCCTCAAGGGCGGCATCATCGAGCACATCTACTCGTTTGCCGGTGACAAGGGCAAGATCACGCCCACCACCCTGAACGAGTGGTTCTATAACAAGGACGGCCTCTACGAGAACAACGTCACCTTCGACGGCAGCGGCTTCAACACCGCCCTGGTCAAGGACTTCACCAACGTCATGCGCGGCCAGGACTGGCTTGCGGCCGTGAACTTCTGCGGTTGGGACTTTGCCGATGACGCCAAGATCGACAATGCGCTCACCGACACCGTGCGCCTCAAGGAGCTCACCGTCAACGACGACTCCTCGCTGCGCGTGCTCTCGACCCTGCCCGACCATGGCGCGGGCCGCTGGATCGCGATGTCGGTCGAGACCGTCCCGACCGACAAGAACCCAGCCTACGTGGGCCAGTTCCTCAACAACACCGAGATCCAGGCCTACTATCCGGCCGGTGGCAACGACCACGGCCTGGTCACCTGGGAGTGGAAGAACGGCACGCTGCTCTACTTCGAGAAGAACGTCGGCGACAACTCGGTTACCGGCAACCTCGAGACCATCTTCCTCGAGCGCGGCCTGACCTACACGCTGCCCACCCGTGACAGCGACCCGACCTGGCATCGTGCCGGCTACAACCTCATGTACTGGAACACCGCGGCCGACGGCACGGGCGACGAGTGGCAGCTCGGCAGCGAGTACACCGCCGAGTACGCCGAGTCCATCACCTTCTGGGCGCAGTGGTACCGCGATGCCTACGTGACCATGACCTACGTGCTCGACACGGGCGAGGGCAACTACCCGCTCGGCCCGGATGCGGCTATCTCGACCGGTCGCGCCCACAGCGCCGGCGCCGACCTCATCGGCAGCGAC
>JABLTO010081187.1_pt1 | contig 35909 bp, 31 predicted proteins | sample 7160091 | NCBI WGS metagenome assembly JABLTO01 (sample SAMN14651225, study PRJNA627086) | human gut metagenome | isolation source: feces | host: Homo sapiens
GGCGGCGGCGATGTCGGCGGTGCCGTCGGTGGAGGCGTTGTCGTAGACGTAGACCGTGGCCTCGGGAAGTACTGCGCGGAAGTCCCCCACCACCTTGGCGATGGTGGCGGCCTCGTTGTAGCAGGGGATGAGGACGGCAACGCCGAAGCCGCGGAGAGCTCGATCAGCAGGGATATGAGCGTCACGTTGTGCAGGGCCGTTAAACAAGGCGTCGTCTTTCACGAAGCGGTCGAATGAAAATAAGAGCAAATCTAATGTTACAGAAAATAAGATGGGCCCGACGCATCGGACCCATCCAGGTGTCGACCGAAGCCTTCCACCGCTATTGATTACATTCTAACACCCTGCCCAAATTTCGCTATACCTATTTCCCATTGCTTACAAACTGTCGGACAGCGGTCAATTTGTTCTTAGCATTTGTATCGATGAGCATGCTATATATTCCAATGGGAAGCTCGGCCCGATATCGCTCAATTATCGACTCATACCCCGAAATAAATTGTTTGCATTCTGTTTTTGTGAAGCCCATTGAACGCATAAGGTATACAAGCAAAATTACATAATCCGTAATATCATTAAAATCGACCTTGCCAACCTTGGCTTCTTGCTTGATTAGCTGAGTTACACCGGTATTAATGGAGCCAGTCTGAAATCTTGTATCAACTATCACGCCATTGTGAGCAATGGCATTTCGCAAATCCTTAAGCGCAAATATGATCTCACCCAACCGTCGCTCTGATTCGAGATTTGTCGGCATTCCAAGGTCTCGGACGATTGCGCTCTTTACCCGCTTATTGAGGCACTGGTAAAACACACCGAAGCTGCCGAGTGTGACTATCTCAAAAATCGCCCAAATAGGTATATCTTCGTCCGCATCTCGAAAATGACCTATAACATCCCTGTTTTCATGATTGCGACAAATTACACTGTCGATTTCACCACGTAATCGTTGGCGTTTTTCCCACGCCTTGCGATATTTTCCTTTTGGAGAATCCCTATAGTCAGTTAGACACCTGCGCCATATATCTTCAAGGTATTCCGAACCCGCATCAGTGAGAACAGCTTCCAAGGTGTAATTCTTGAGGGCAGTCTCAATGGACATCATACGAGGGTAAAATAGGGCTTTGAGCTGCATGTCAAATTCGTAGAGAGCTGCTACCTGGGCGAAATCTGTCAAAGGAAGTTTGTTTGATGCCTTACCCGCAAATCGATATCCTTTATAACCGTGATAGTAACCGATGTTTTTAAGTTTGCGCTTTTGGCTGGAACCACCAATAGCAATGCCGCTTTCACGCAAGTGCTTCATGAGAGAGTTCAATGTCTTGGGCATTGGCGGGCTCCAGTCTTGTCGGGTTCTCTTCTTGCATTTCATATTCTATTGCTAGAGAAACCCATTCTTCCGCAAGATTGAGGCTGTCAACACTTATAGACTCGATCAAAATCCTTTGGATGACACCGAGGCGTAAACACAAAAGCTCGACATCCTACCGAGCCGCCGCACCCGCATACCAGTAGTCAGCTCAACTTCGCGCCATCCATAAAGTCAGTGACGGCGAAGGCATGCATTCATAAACTACGTTTATGGAAAAGCTCCTTTCAGAACATGGGCAAGAGATAGCCTCACCACTTTCGGCGTACTTATCGCGGGAGCTCTCTGCTATCTCATCATTAGCAAAACGCTAATCGCCATCATGGGTATAAATGTTACCGACTGCCAGGGTATGGACACGAAAGGTTAGATAGACCCCTTGTACCTTCCTATGGTTATTGGTTTTTTCTGCGAATTGTTTCTGGCCATGAATAATCATTAGGTTCGCTCGAAGAAGATGCAGAGCGTATGATCGCTCGCATACTTGAAAATACTTCGAGGCGAATCAAAATGCTCAAGGAGTTCTTGGAGAGTAATTAAGGCTGGGTTGCTTATGCTCGGAGCAGGGATGCAGATTAACTTTTTCTTCGCGTTCCCGCTGTCTCTAGATGATCTCCACAGTAACCTATCAAAACCTTCTGATCATCCTCAAGCTTACAGAAGTGAACACGCAACGCCTCGCCAACTTTCCTTTTTCTTCCTTTCACGTGAGGCGAAATGTCATATGATTTGCCATTATGCTCAACTTCCCTCAGCGCCATTAAATCAGAGTCGTTCTGCGTCATTGCGGATTCATGAAACGTCAGCTCGTAGCCTGTTTGCGCCTTAAAATAAGCAACCATGTCGCCTGTATTTTCATTTTCAAAATAATATGGCCAAATATATTGTGAAATTGCACGCAAGATTACGAACGCTTCATTGGGATCCCCTGAGAAGCTATTTGCCGAGGAGAGAGCACGTTCGGACGCAGCGATCCTATCACCAAACGCTGCAATAGCTAAGTTTAGGGATTCCCGAGTATTTCCTGGAAACTTCTCTAATTTATAAATTAGAGATGCCTGCTCCAATGCTGTATCACGTTCGCGATTTGAAGCATTGACTTGCTTGCTAAGCTCATCAATTGAATGTTGCAGGGACGCATCTTTGCTTTCCAGTATTTCAATCCTCTGCGAAAGCCCCCTGTTTTCTTTTCTGAGCAAATCTTTTTCATTTAGGTCGTTTTCATAAGAATCGAACAGCTCGTCATATTCTCCTTGAAGTTTCTCTAGTTCTTTCTCGAGCCTCTTTAGCTCCTTTCTGGACTTCTTCTCCTCAAAGCGCTCCTTTTCTTGCTTGTTTCGCGCTTTGCTTTTATCATCATTTCCCACGAGGCTTTTGTTTCTTTGCTTATCATCAGAGTCCGACAAGCATTGGGTTCTCTGCTGGACGCTCCTGCGATATTGATTAACCTTATCTCTTGATTTGAATCGACGTATATCAAAAATTGTATGAGCCTCTCTTTCAGGATGCTCATTCAGATGAATTGCTGCAACACAGATATTCTCAAGCAGATCTTGCTTATTATATTTCGCCAACTGTTCGGGAGAATAAAACCTATGTCGATAGTGATCATCGGGGTCAACCGGATTGACGTTAAGGGAAAAGATGCGCAGTGCTCCGAAATTTAAGCGATATTCATGCCCTCGTTCCCCCTTTCCAAACTCTTTGTTATAAAGATTAAAGAGCGATTTGTCGGATCGATCGAATTTGTAGACAATAGCAGCGCCACGCAGCGTGTCGGCAAGCTCTTCGACATCAATAGAATATTTCCCCGAGTGATAGCGGTCGCTAGCAACAGCAACCACAATAGGAACTGTCCTCTCTTTGCTATACAATGCGTCAACAAATTCCTGGAAATTGCTCTCATCAAGCTGCTTTGCGCGAGGAAATAGCTCTGCATCTCCGGCAAAAGAAACACATTCTGGCATCTCCAGGAGATCTTTAATGAATCGAGGGACATTTCTAGCAGGTATTTCAGGCCGATTCAAAATAAAATTTGAATCATCAATTATGGTAATACAGGCATTGACCGCATATATTCCATCGCCCGTACGCGTCACGCCGACATCCGTTTGCCAATGACGCGCTTTAAATTGCCCATCCTTCTCAAGGTATCGCATTGCCCAATACCGCGGGATTACATCATCTTTGCTGTCGAAATATGCCTTTGTAACTATTTCTGATTTTTTCCCGCCAACGCTCATCTTTCCTTCTGCGAAGGTGTAAGAAAGTGCTTCCTCTTTTCTTGGATGCTGCTGGACAATATACCGAGCACTCTTTCCCGATTTAATCTTTTTAAGAATAGGAGAGTGCTTCCCGCGCTTCTCTTTCCCTGTAACCCAATCTTGAAGAACTCCAATAATCAATGGCCATATTTCAAGATCGGGACTCGCATCTGGATAAACCTCAAAGCGTGCCCGATAGAAGACGGTCCTCAAGTCTTCGTCTTGCGGATTGCTATTCTGAAGGGAAGATGCGTCAGGTATCATTAACGTGTTCATAACGTTTCTCCAGTTTCATGATTGGAAACGAGGCTATCAACAAACCTCATTATCAAATACGCAACATAATTAAAATAATACATTGCTTGACAAATGGCGCTCCAAGCGCTGCATCAGATGACGTCCCTCAGGGAGATAAAAAGCGTCTCGTCGAAATAGGCGCAAGTCTTGTTGCGCCTGTAATAATAACCTGGGCAGTAATCACACTGCCCATCCAAGTAAATAGGCCCAATAAAGCAAGCTCAATGAGAAGGAACCTTCACTGGATATCATATTCTTCCAGTAACGGCACGAGCTTCCTCTGGCCATACTGAATCAATTTCACAATTTCTTCCCCAGGCAACGTAAATTGATGAGCTTTGAGGAAATGCACTATCGACCGTTCGATATCGTCATATCCGCTGATTTCATAAGATTCTACGTCCTCGTATCCGTAATCGTCTCCTAGACCATACCTAACCGAAATGAATAACCTGTCATCCGTACAGTTATTATTTGCAAAAACATCAAAATCGAAAGAACTTGGTGAAGACATGAGCTGATCGTAATATGCGGCTTTATCAACCATGTCAGCTCCATCGTCATCTTGGCGTCTTCTTAGGGCGCCGCTCTTTTTGAGCTCGTGGATTATGCCCAGTGACTTTTCAGGCATAATCCACGACTCAGGGATGCAGGAGCCAATTATTTTACCGTTATAAATATTGCCAAGCAGCAAAAGATTCGTTGCCAGAGCAAATGCAATTGACGGTTCTTGATCCCCACGCTCAATCCTGTATAAAGTTGCTTTGGACATATCTACCCCTGCAACCGACAGCGCATTTAGGAAATCATCTATCTTTTTGTAGCCCGCCTCCAGCCGATAAAGGCGAAGTAAGGCACCATACATCCTCTTATCAAATAGATAATTCGTTCCCTCTTCATCAATGCAGCCATCCATTCTATTCCCCTCTCCATATTTATATTTCTTTTTTTTGGAATAATATATGATATTTATAATATATACAATAATTTAAAATTACTTATAATATATTGAATATATTATAAATATCAAATCGATTTTTTAAATTATTTCGAAATATGCAGAGAAAACCATTGTTGACTCGTTCATAGAGAAGAATATGCCCCTTATTACGTTCGTACTCTAAAAAACCGAGAAGGTGCAGCGGTACTGTCAAGGATCTTGCGCATTTTAGTCTAACCACCCCATACGCTTCAGCATGATCACCCCTCCGGTAGCGACACGTCCAGATACCTCCTCGACCCCCATTCGCTGTCGGCCACATACTTGATCCTGACGATTACGAGCATGAGCGCTTTTGCCATCGGAAAAGGTGCCGACGCGATCCGCGTGCGTCGTCTAATCTCGCGGTTCAGCCTCTCGATGGTGTTGGCCCAGGCGGATGCGCCTCCAGTGTTCCACAGGAAATCGAATGTAGGCCAGTGCCTCAGTCACGCCATCGCGCACGCATTTGACAGTCTCCTTAAGCCTCATCTCCTTCAATGTCAGCACGACGGACTCGGCCTTCTCCATGCTAGCGTCGAAGGATTCCTGGGCGTGAATGACCTTGAGCATGGCGGCCACCTGCCGGCGCTTGGGTTTCGGCACCTTCACCATGACGTTTCGATAAAAGTGCACCGTGCAGCGTTGGTATGCTGCATCTGGGAACACCTCGGCAATAGCAGCGGTCTTGTTACCGGTGAACAGCCTCATACCGAAAAGCCCGCGGCCCTTCAGCCACGAGAGGAACTCGCGCCAGCACTCGGCCGACTCCGTGAACCCCTCAGTGGCGCCGACGACCTCGTGGTAGCCGTCGTTGACGTCGATGGCCGCAATGACCGCGACGTTCTCGAACGATCCTCCTTAGCTTCTCTTCAGATAGATGCCGTCGACGAAGAGACGTAGGGCTAGCTGCAGGCCAAAGGCCTGCTCTTCCATCCATCCTCGACAACCTCGAAAGCCCTGTCGCTGAGGTTGGAGACGTTGGCCGCAGACACGCTCGATCCCCACAGGACCTCTGAGACGCCCTCGATGCGTCTGGCGGAGATACCAGCCGGGTGCATCTCGATCACGACCTCCTCCACGGAGGTCTCTCACCTCCTGCAGCGTTCGATAATGGCCGTAGCGAAACGCATGCTCTCGGGCTTGGGCACATCCCGGGCGTCACCTTGCCGAAGGTGATCGTGAAGCCGCGGTCGTAGTGGCCAACCCTGCACGCCTCGCGCTTCGCCGTGCGCTTGTGTCGGCCGGCCTTAACAAGATCTTCAGCCTCCTCCTCGAGAAGTGCGTTCGGGGTGTCCTTGACAGTCCTCCTGACGATTTCTTTGAGCTCGTCGCGCACGGCCTTCTCGTCGAATGTTCCGATTGGTTCGGACATGGCTTCGCCTCCTAGGCTGATTCGAATTCGACACTCAAATCATACCGAGGGCCGGGGGCGTGTTTTTGATTTATAGACTATGCTGCTTTCAAAGTGCGCAAGAATTGTGCGTTATCCCTCTCGATTTCACGTGACAAAGTCTTTATCGCAACTTAAACGCCAAATTTATTGTCCTCAAAGTGCATCAGGCCCTTCTCGGATTACAACCGAAATCTGATTGTCGTAAGTGTTGACCGAAGGTTTCTCGCGAGCATCGTAGACGATGAAATCATATTCTGCATATGCAAACAAATCAGAATGAAAGGAAGAGCCATGAAGTACACCAAAGCGTGCCCTCATTGCAACAAGCCGCTGTCCTCAACAGACGCGTACTGCTCCTTTTGTTGCACCCCTCTCGTGGGAGACTTTCCTCGACCCTCCATAAACGTTTATCGGTACACCGACACGCTAATACCGAACCTTGTATATATCAAGGGGATACTCAACGTTACCTTCCCCGCCTCCGAAAAGGGTCTCTTGCTACTTGCGGGAGAGATTAAGAAAAAAGCATGTCTTTATTCGCTCGCAGCCATATGCAAGACAGCATTTCAGCAAGCACGCGAAACACCTCATTTCGCAAGTCCCACCTGCCCTCTTCTCCACGCCTTTGGAAAAGAAGCAGGACTCATCTGCAAGCTCCTAGAAGCCCCTCTCTATCACTGTATTTCACTGGCAGAAATAGAGCGAAGGATCGTCTTGAGGGCTCTGGAAGAAATAGGAGAAGAGGCTGTCATACGCGACGATCTTCTCCAAGTCGAGGACGACTGGGCACATCTACAAGAAGCTCGCAAGCGCAGTGCATTGCCAGGCCCCATCCCCCTGTACCCTTGGATTATCGCGCGAGAAGCAAACGTCCTGTCAAAGACGATCAGTGCCCACCGGGCATTTCTTCTTAACAACATTAGGCCGTCATATCCAGACAACACGCTGTTGTCGCAAAGCTACCTAACGAATCTTGAATACTGCACAGCGCAATGGGCGGAGATCAAAGAACGTATGTTCCTGCTAACGAACTTATCCATGTCACTCTACTAATTTTAGATAAGATACGAACGAGCGTATCCCCTTACTCCCCTTCGGGATCTTTGGCTCTTCTGGGTTCCCTGGGTTTCTTCTCCTCGGGAAGAAACGCCACACCAGCGATATTTGCTTTGGCGAGTTCGAGTTCCTGCACCGTTGCAGCAAGCTGCCTCTTGGAGTCCGCCCATTCGCTCACGCACAACACCGTTACATCGGCATTATGAGCAATATATGCGGCACCCATACCAGCATCAAGCGGCTCGCAGCTTACGACAATCGCTGCATCCTCAGGAACAGTCACCTGGAATTTCTTCGCATGAGGAGAACCTTTCACGAGCTTGACGCGAACATCGCTGCGTTCAAGAGCTCCGGCAAGCTCGCGGGCAACTATAGGAGCTGTCGCCTCCGCACCGATAGGAACAACAGCAATTGTTGATGGGCGCATGTTGCAACAGAACTGTAAATTCGCTAGAAGACGTTCTCCGCCTTCTAGGGACGGCGCAACTCCAAGCACCGGAAATCCGCTTTCATCTTCAACATCCTTGCGAGATTTAATGGGAAGTTTCACCGCATCAAGAAGTATGATGACAAAAACCGCAATAAGTAGGCCCGCAAAAAATGCGACAATTGCCGACCTTATCATTGAAGGACCATTGTACATGGCATAAGTTGCCTCACTTACAGTCCCAACAATCGAGGAGTTTGCCTCTCTATATTGCTTGACGGCATTATTCGCAACCTCATTAGCCGCCGTAATACAGAGGTTCTGATCTGTGCCCACTGCAGTAATCGTAACCTGCTTCGAACTACTCAGGGAAGCACTCGATACATGAACTTGGGAACTTGAATAGCTTGCCGCTTCTTTACTTGCAAGTCCCTGGGCAAGCGCAAGATCACCACTTGTCACAAAACTCGATGTAGCGACATAGCTTGGAGGCATTAACAATAGAACAGCAACAGTGCCTATGAGGCAAGCAATGGGCAAAGCAACAACAAGCATAAAGTAGCGCTTGAGCAGTCTAAGTAAATCATGAAGCGTCATCTTTGCACTTTCTCTTCAGTACATTGTCATTAGAGGCCCTTGCCTCGCATTGTGCCAGAGGATAGCAATTTATAGATTATAGGGTACTTTCAGAAACGCTCAAAGCGAATCATTATAGACATGCTCCATCATGCGTGACTTTTTTATGCTCCTCCCGGGATATCTTTAGCAGAAGAGACGCGGCCAGCATGAGAAAGCGGACAGACTCAGCGATAAGAAGACCGAAACAAAAGCCATAGAGGCCAAATAGATGCGTCAGAGTTATAGCCGACACTAAATAGGTGATAAGTCTCACACACGAAACTTTGAGCTGAAACGAACTCTGAATAAATCGCAGCGCAACCGTATTGAGCAAATTGCCGTAGCATGAAACGCAAACTGCCGAAATGATGATGGGGATGTATTGCAAGGAGTCATCACACCATTGCGGATACAAAAACGATGTTAGAAAGCGACTTATGGGTAAGAAAGCGATGCATGTTACCGCCATCGCAAGCAAGAGAATCGCCAAGACCTTCCAAGCTGTCTTTATACTCATACTCAGTGACTCAATCTTCACCAAATAGCTCAACATCACATTTCCCAAGGGAACAGTTATAAAGTTAATCACCTTACTGGCAACCGCAGCCGAAGCATACAAAGAAACCGAAAACGCACCTAACATGGGAAAAAGAATGATGCGATCTCCGTATGCAACGAGCGAAGTTGTTATATTTGATCCTACATAATGAAAATACTGCTTTAGCAAACTTCTGGCATTATGAATCTCTTTTTTACATTTCCAAGGTCTTATTGTGATAAGCACATACAGGCCTCCCAGCATATAGCCTGCTATATAGATCAGTTCCCATAGCCCAGTACAGACAAACAGAACATACCCAATGCCAAAACCGGTTACTAGAAAGAAATTACTTGCCACAATTCTTCGATAATTGAGCTGAACGCGATATTCAATAGCGCAATAATCAAAAAAGGCCATTGCGACAAAAGATACCGACATCAATGAATACTTGACAAAGGCAAAGATACCAAAGAGCGCTTCGATAACAGCGAGTGCACCTAAAGAAGCAACACATACAGCAATCAAAAGAGATATAAGGAAAAACCTACTATCGGCATCTGTTTCATCTTCGGACGACCTGAGAAGACGCACGTTTCCAATAGACATAATGAAGGTTGAATCAAAGAACTGCGTTAGTGTAAATAGAGTAAGCGCAATTCCATACTCGGGGCCCCCGAGTCGGCCAGCCATTCCTGGTTGTACGAAAAAGTACAGCGCAACCACGGGCAATGAGTATGCAATCGAGCTTAAGCCGATGTCTAAGATAAAGCGCTTTTTTGTTGATCCAGTATTCAAACCCATTGGTTCAAGGTGTGTCCAGTCAAAACTAGACTTCCAAATAATATGTATCGGGATTGTCCGAGTCAAACGACTCGTTGGCCCATATAACAGTTACTAAATCACGCGTATCGGATAGATTAATTATATTGTGCGTATATCCAGGCACCGCTTCTACAATAGTGGGGTCATTTCCATTAACCCTGTATTCCAGGATCGGGCTACTTTCGTCGTCCGGTTCAACGCAGCGCATCTGTATTAACGCTTCACCACTCACCACACAAAACTTTTCCCACTTGGAATGATGCCAATGTTGCCCCTTGGTGATGCCCGGCTTTGAAACATTGACCGAAACTTGTCCCCTATCGGCAGTGCGTATGATTTCGGTAAAACTACCCCGCTCGTCTTCGTGCTTCTCCAAAGAATAGGCGAAATCGTTCGCATCGACATACGTTAGGTACGTTGAATAAAGCTTCTTTGAAAAACTGCCCTCGCCCACAAATGGAACATCGAGCGTTTCACGTGCGGCCTTGAAAGACCCCAACATTTCCACTATCTCTCCCAGCGTGGCCTCATCCACTGGAGACGCATAGCAAAATCTACCGTCTTCGCTTGAAATAGGTTCGAGCCCGTCATATTCACAACGACGCACGTTACCGACTAGCAGATCGAGCATACAGTCGACCAAATCATCTATGTAGAGCAGCTGTAGAGTTGTGCTGGGGTCATTTATGGTAATCGGAAGGCCTTTTGCAATGCTGTTACAAAAGGTGGCAATTGCAGAATTGTAATTAGGACGACACCATTTTCCGTATAAATTTGGAAAACGATATATATACACTTTTGCATCCGTGCGCTGGGAATACTCCCAAAGCATCTGCTCTGCGGCCAATTTGCTTTTGCCATATTCGCTGTCGGCATATCGGCCAGTAAGACTCGCCTGAATACTCGAACTGAGCATTATGGGACAGTTATTATTGGCTTTTTCGAGACATTCGAGAAGTGTGCTTTCAAAAGCATAATTCCCTTTAAAGTCTTCTGAATTTTGGGGCCTATTGACGCCGGCCAAATTAAAAACAAAATCTGCTTCTCGTGCCCACGCTCCGAGATCATCTACCGACGAATGGCTATCGAATTCGAATAGCGTAAGGGGGCGTAAGCGCTGAAACTTGTCGCGGCGATCCTTCCCATCGCGAATATTCTTCAAACTTTGGCAGAGATTTTTTCCCACAAAACCTTTCGCACCTGTCACAAGAATCTTCATTGCTACCTACCGCACTCATTTATTTCAACAAGCTTTTCTTGTACGTAGTCAGAGGTGAGCAATTTTTCAACAATTTGATCAACGTTTAACAAACGCGCATTATTGGATGTAAGCTCATTGACCACCGTACTCCTCTGAGTGCCCTGAGAAAGATACTTATCGTAGTTCAGGTCTCTCGTATCGGCAAAAACACGATAAAAATCACCCATATCGACCGCCCTGAGGCACTCTTCGTCCGTGAGCAACGTCTCATGCATCTTCTCACCGTGGCGCACGCCGATTTCAACTGTCGGATAATCGGGAAGGTCAAAAAGCTGCTTTATTGCAGAAGTCAGATCAGCAATCGTGCAAGCATCCGCCTTCTGGACAAATAAATCGCCTTGTTCGCCATGTTCAAATGCAAATAAGACCAGATCAATGGCTTCATCAAGATCCATTATGAACCTCGTCATGGAGCCATCCGTAATTGTCAAGGGCTGCTCATTCATTATTTTGTCAATAAACAACGGGATAACCGATCCCCTGCTACACATAACATTCCCGTAGCGGGTACAGCATATACGAGTCTCCGTCGGGTCGACGGTGCGCGCCTTGGCGAAGATGACTTTCTCCATCATCGCCTTGCTTGTCCCCATCGCATTGACAGGATAAGCGGCTTTATCAGTTGAAAGGCAAACAACCCTCTTCACGCCCGCCTCGATAGCGGCTGTCAAAACGTTATCAGTGCCGATAACATTCGTTTTTACCGCTTCCATCGGGAAAAACTCACAGGAAGGAACCTGCTTCAGGGCCGCTGCATGAAAAATATAGTCCACATCTTTCATGGCAGGTCTAAGGGTGGAAAGATCACGAACATCACCAATGTAGAACTTAAGCTTTTGCGCTAGTTCAGGGTTCTTTTCCTGGTACTCATGACGCATATCATCCTGTTTTTTCTCATCTCGAGAGAAAATGCGTATCTCGGCGACGGGAATTTGCAGAAATCGCTTTAGAACCGCATCTCCGAAACTACCCGTCCCACCTGTGATAAGTAGCGTCTTGCCATCAAATTTGTCCATATTGTTCATCCTTGTTTTCCTCCAATGGCCTACTTGCCAATTTCGAAAATATTCCAAGATAGAGATCAACGTTGTTTTTACTTGTATATCTCTGCAAACAGTACTTCTTTGCCTCTTGTCCCATTTTTTCTCGCTCGCTTGGGTTGTCTAACAGATATTTAATCGCCTCGACAGACTCGAAGTAGTTCTCACATGAAGCGGAGATTCCTATCTTATTCTTAGGGAACTCTTCGTAATAGTATGAATCTGGATCAACAGAATTCACAACAGGCCGTCCACATGCCATCAATAACGAAGCTTTGCTTGGAACGCTATTGCCAATAATCCCTTTTTTCAAAGGAATGAAGCACACCGTGCAAGCACTGTAAACATCAGAAACCATCTCTTGGGGTTCGATTGGTAGAAAATCAATGTTATCGATATGCCGCTCTACAGCGAGGCGTTGGATTAAATCGAATTGGCTCCCTCGAGCAATAAGCTGAAATCGAACAGACTTCTCCTTTTGAAATGCCTGGGCTACATACAGAAAAGCCTCATAATCAAACACATATCCCGTTGTCCCAGCGTACTGAACATAAAACATATCTCTCGATAAGTTATATTTACGTACAAATCTATTGTTATCCCAAGCAACTTCTCTGACGGTGCTTTCGTCATACCAATTGACAACAATACTAATCTTCTCGTCAGGAACACCCTGTTCAACGAGTTTACGCTTCATATCCTCATTGATAACCGTAATACAGTCAGCTTTTGCATAAGCAACTCTTTGCAAGCATCGGAAAATGTTTTGCAGCAGCCGGTTTTTCATGGCACCACTCGCAATCGAGCTGCCGGGAAACACATCCTGAACGTTATAGACAATTGGAATCGTTTTATTGACACTCCGAATCGCAAGAATATTCCAAAGCACTGTCGGAGACGATTGAACAAAAACGACGTCACAACCCTCCAGAGCTTTTAGGTGCTTTCTGCAGTTGAAAGCGTATATCACACCGTTCAGATATCTTTGAACAAAGTTTGACGGGTCAACCGGCCTTCGCCTCTGCACAGAAAAACTAAATGAATCATTTTCTAGGAAATCGTCCGGTATCGCATGAACCCCATCTGTTTGAACACTGCATATTAAATGAGCCTTCGATCCAGAATTAAGAACTCCTTGGATGAGAGCAATCTCCAAATGACGTGCAGGACTTGGACGGTCAAAACCGCCTCCAAAAAAAAATCCTATACGCATTTCTTTGTTCTGACGCACCATAGCATTATCCATGATAGGCGACTTCACCTCGTGTTCGAAGAAACAAAGAGCGCACTTTCGACTCTTGAGAAGCGTTTGCTTTGCAAGACTGATGATAGAAACCGTAATTCAGCCCGACAACAAGCAATAGCTGCGGATTTCCGATTTGCGTATTCGAGAACAGCAGGAGCGTGATGGCGATAAAAAAAACTACCTGAGCAGATCGCTTGGAAAATGTCCTCGCCATCCCTAATGATACGACAACCATCTGGATAACAGAGAAGAAGCCGATTTCGCATAATATGCCACCGTACCCACTGCCGATCCTACTTCCAAAACCTTGCGGCAGAAAATATGCATCAACTGAACTGTTCAACGCTCTAGCGACAGCATTCATTCGATTTCGGAAGCTCTCATCATTTGCGTATAAGTCGCCCAAACCCGAACTTAGGAATGTGTTTATCAAGGCAAATAATCTTGTCCCACTTCCAAATTTACTTAGAAAAAAGTAACCAAGCACGCCAGCGGCAACCAAGCAGACAAAGATGAGAAAACCTCTTCTGAAGTTGAGTTCTTCGAACATGAATGCAAACCAAAATGCAGCAATAAATACTATTCCGACGGCACTTTGAGCAAGAACAACCCCCATCACGGTGATTAGAACGAAAAACAAAGTGCGTCTCGATTTGAATCTTTTTGCCAAATTGAGAAAATAGAAGCAGGTGATACCAAGGAATGACGGCTCGGAAGCAAGCCCTATAACCCCTCGAGCTGTTGAAGCCCAATTGGGGGATCCAATGTATTCCGCAAAAAAGCCTCTGTAGAACGCAATCTGAATAACCGACACAAAAAACCATATCAAGATAATCGATTTAATCAGCCGTTCCTCAAAACCTCTTGTCCTCAAAATGATGTATGAAGCAACAGGAATAACCAAAATTGATAAATGGTTGAAATAGCCTCGAAACGTACTGATGCTAAAGCCAGTGAAAAGCGCAACTATTGTCGCAACGAGCAGGCACAGCAGGACTCCGGCAAACGCCAGCTCGTCGTTCACGCTCTGCATGAATCTCCGAAAATTGAGCAGAATGATTAAGATGGCAAATAGGCAAGCGTACATCTGCATGTTGGTATCAAGCCCGGGAATGGGAAATAAGAATGGGCACATGCAAAAGAAAATAAACAGCGGACTTACGACACGAGTAAGGTCGAAGTTCGACTCCCCCATTTTTATTTCTGTCGGCACCTTCATATCACATGTATCGCTTCTGTTCTCGGACACTCAGTAAGTGACTTGCAATTTTAACAGCATCATCGTGCGAGAGAATTCGTGAACGGACGACACAATACTGCTTTTCCAAGTCAGGTTACGAACAACGCGCATATGCGCTTTCCCAATTTGTAATAGTAGTTTTTCTTCGTGACATATCCAGAGCATCAATCGTCATAGATAAGGTTTAATTTGATCAAACGGAATTCGTCTTCCGCTACGCCAGAAATCTTCCCCCAAAACCTCCGATCCCAGAGTGATTATTGAATCGATGCATTCAGTACTCACTCCCAATTCTCTTCCAATAGATGCAATGGGAACCAATCCATTTGGAATATCTTCAAGCACATACCGAGTCTTGATTGTCGCCGGAGCATCTATCTCTCTGTACGCGTTATTATTTTGAATGCAGTCAAATATGTTCCTGCCCTGAATACCATACGTCCTATTCATCCACTCAGCCGTCGACTTCGACTCCACGCCCATCGCTTGACCCACAAGCACGCGTTCAGCATCAATTTTTTCAAGAAAACTCGCAATGCTCGGCGAAATACCATGATAGTAATACTTGAAATCTGCATCTGGAGTTTCAATCCAACCTATGTTCATCAGCACTGGTGCGCAGTGAAGCACCATTCCGACGTTTCCCACAGAAGTAACTCCGATAGAGGCAACCGGCAAGAAGCGCCCCCTGATGCATTTCGGGATTGCTTTCATAATTATCGACATATCGTTTTTTCTCAGAGACGCAATCTCAACGTCGCGCTTCAGAGCGTGGATACTTACACTATTAGCCCCAATTCGTCGGCATGTGTAAACAATCGTTTGAGTCTCTGCAATGTGCGGAAGATGTCGCACGCCACTAGATTCCAACTCTTTCGCAAATTCAACAGCGCCGAAGGTCCTGCCAGGATTCAAAACCACGATAGAGTCCCCATCCAGGAAAGGAGCGAGACGACGAGCTATTTCCTTGTGAGCTGTACTTGGCACAGCAACCATAATTAGCTTGCCAGCAGCTTGGGAAATATCTGAGGTGACTCTCGAAATCTTAGCAGTGCCATTACAGATACCAGAGCAATGCACCTCTCCAGTTTCTTTAATTTGCGCAATGTTTTCTGGAGTTCGATTCCAAAGAGTCACATCATAGCCATGGAGTGCAAGGTGCCCAGCCATTGCAATGCCTTGGTGTCCGCCACCGCACACAAACACCCCTCTTTTTTCAATTTTCGACGCAAGCAATGAGTTCGCGACTGTCATATAACACTCACAAGATCCGAGGTGCGTTCTGTCCTGCACAAAGATGCATTTTCCACATGCACGTCATCAGCACCTGGCTGGCCGAGCGCAGACAAGCGAGTCCTCTCATCAATTGGTTGTCCCGTCTCCGGATTTATCGCAACGCATTTTCCGTCCACGAGCGCCGTTCGAAGTGTTCCACGGAACTTGTCATTCTTAACAATGTGCACAGCATCCACGTACCCTCGCTTGATCATGTCAGCAAGCACGAATGGCTCGGACAGCGGATCATCGCTCGCGTAAGAATAGGCGCGAATGATATAGTCGATCAAAAAACGTGCCTCATCCACAAGTTCGCGTCTCCGCTTCTCTATTTCCGGAGACTTCTCAATGCAGAAAGACTCTCCGAGAGTGTGCCGGATTACACCTCGCACAATCTTGCAACTTTCAATTACTTCCTCCGGGCCGGCGGCATGATCAGCTTCGCAATACCCAACAACATGAATAATATGCGGTTTCAAGCTCATCTGCATAAATGTCGATGTTGCCAACTGACCCTTGGCAACACTCGGATCGGCATTGAACAAAGGAAGGCCCGCCCTTGTCTCTCTATAAACGTTGAATCCGTCGTCAACAAGCGATTCGACCATGTCGCGCATTGCGAGCATTTTTGCCAAATCCATTGAGAAGGAAAGACCGTTTGGATTATTAAACATATACTGGGAGATATAGTTTCTGACCCCCAGTTTCTTTGCATTATAGGCAGCAATATATGCCATGGCTACCGGAATAACATCATGTGAATCGCGCAATCCCCAATGATGCGGCTCGTTAATTTCCACCGGTATATTCTTTTCTGCATGCCAACGAATGACATCCTGCGCTTCTTTGACAGAAACCTCAATCGGACGACTTCCCCGGCCATCGAGTTCATTATACCAGGAAAGCGGAACGGCAGCCCAAGCGTTATCGATGCTCTCTGCAAGCAACTCCGCATAATCCAAAACATCAGCTGTGCCACTATAGCAACGCATGAGCGGAAAATTGCCACACCTTGAAGCTTCTTTGAGTCGCGTCAGGTCATCTTTGGACCTAATTGGAACGCCCCCCGCCCCATCGAGCTCTTTGAGCATACATTTCTGATTAAATAAAAACTGCTGAGCATTCTGATCAGTGCCGAGCGAGATGACATCGAGAACCTTCGCCTCCGATATCTTTTGGACTCCCTCAACAGTCTCGTCCAAAGAAGGCAAACCAAAGTGATGTCGAAGGATTGGATATGGATATGATTTCGCGATACGGCTAACCAAGCTGTTACCGTAACTTTCCGCATCCCCCTCAATGTGTTCGCCACGGAGAAAACGAATATTATCGTTTATATCGTCATAGCCATCAGAAATATAATCAAACATGTCATATGTTTTGGCGATGTCTGCAACTGGCTTTGTGCCGCCAAAGTCCCATATAGGCTTATAGCTAAGGTTCTTTGCCCGCTCTTTTATCTCCTCAAGCAGCGGAATAACATTTTCGGGAGTAAGCCGATAGCTAATTCCGACAATCGTCGGCTTCAGTCTCTCAATTTCCCCAAACAGCCTATCGATTGAAACTGCAGGACCCAAGAAATGGCACTTGTATCCTTCTTTCTCGGCAAGTTGGAGAAAATGATAGACTCCAGCAACATGAACACAATTGCCAATTGACGCTCCTAGAACGCTTTTATTGCTCTTTTCCATGCAGTTTCCTCCCCTTCCACAAACAATCTATCTATTTGAAATTCTTAGGACAGTACTGAGACGTGTCGACCGGAATGATTAAATTTCGCCCATCGGCATCCAATACAGAAATCTTCTTCAAGAGACTGTTTATGACCTCAAGCAGCTCCTCACGAGTTTCACAAACAAGGTGTATCCTCGCAAGAGTCTGGCCCAACGTTCCAACGTAACGCTCGGAAACGCCATTACCCTCTTCAAGAAAGAAAGTAGTCCTTTTCACCTGATGAATTGAACTAAAATCGTATCTCATGCTGTCGATAGTGCCAATTCCAGCATGAAGAACTAAGCCACAGCTTGATTTCATGAAAAAAGGTGACACGAGCTCGAATTCTTCGTCAGTGCACATGGATGCAGTAAGCGCATATCGGATAAGCATCTTGACATAATCAATGCCTTGAAGCTCATTGAGCAAGACGGAACTTTGCCCACCACCCAGCCGATAACCCATCTCATAAAAATGGAAACCTTCACTATCGTAAAAACCCTCAATATAAATCATTCCATTTTCTACCCCGAGGCCCTTTAGCATGCTCTTTGTTTTCTCATCAACTTCACTATCGACATATTCATGAGTGTAAACGGATGGGTAAATCACCGCAGATGTAATTGGCGCTTTCTCCGCCTGCGAAAGAACATACTTGTCGCCCATAGCAGCAAGACGAATCTCGCCATCACGTATAAGATATTCAATATTCACACAGTCGGTGCTCGCGGGATCCATGAATTGCTCTATAAGATACTGACTCGTTGGAGAATATTCCAACGCATAGCCAATCGCATCTTGCAGACTGCTCTCGTTATCGCAAATTGTAATACCCTTTGCCGAATAGCTGTCCGACGGCTTCACAACACAGGGAAATTCAATTCTTGAGCCGTAATATTCTTTAACAGTAGGTACACCGTATTGCTTGCAAATGGATTTGAAGCTCGTCTTCGAGCGGGTAGCCAGGATTTGCTCACGCGTTGCATAAAACGGAAGGTCGAGCTTTTCGCAAATTAGCGCTGCAAAAAGTGTATTTTGATCATCATAGGCCGCAAACACACCATCTATCCCCTCTTCTTCAATCAGCGCTGCAATTACATCGATTTCCGAAGTGCTGATGTCGTATGATTTATCAGCAATTCGCTTGGCAGGAGATAGCGGATTCATATCAGTTACAACAGTGTATACGCCCATGCTTTTTGCAGTTTCCACCACTAGCATCGAAGAGGTCGTGCCTCCGAGTATCAGAATCTTCTTTCCTGCAATGTGTTTCAAATTGTCCTGCTCACTCACTAATATCCGCCCTAACATCAATATTAATTCTCGATATGGCCTCTTCGCAGGCGGCCAAAGCGCATTTTGGATCAGCAGCTTGTGCAATCACATATCCCGTTCTCGACAAACTGCTCGTCATATCTCCTACCACGTCCCCAATGCACACATTGACTTTTACATCTGAAACACCAGGAACGGAAAGCGCGTCTTTTATTCCAGAAATCGACTCTACAACACCAGGAGCAGTGTCTAGATATCGAATTGCTGAACCATGCGTCAGCGCAGCAGGGATATTCGGCTTTTCTCCAAGTGCAATACGTATGGTCGCCTCAACCATATCAATTCCCGTTGACAAAGGTACGAGATGGGTCGTAATGCAATCTCCTCCAAGGCGCGCCCCAATCTCAACCATCTTCGGACCATCTGCGGTCACTATTATCTCGGCATGAGCAGGACCATTTTGAATCCCAATAGCGAGCGCGGCCTTCGAAGCAAGGTTACGCACTTCTTCAAGAACACCCGCGTTCAGAGAAGATGGCTGGGAATGACCCATTTCGACAAAGTGGGGGGCGCCTGTTGTTAGCTTGTCTGTTACCTGCAAAACGTGCGGCACACCTTCGAGGACGATAATTTCGACACTAACTTCGGGTCCAACCATGTATTCTTCAACTATGACAGCTCCGGAACGCCCATTCTCAGAACTGTATGCAAACGCTTTCTCTAATTCCTCCGGCCGTTCGACTAAAATAACGCCACGACTACCAGAATTATCCGTAGGTTTAATTATCAGTGGGTACACAAAATCATTTCGCGCATCAACAAGCTCATCTTGTGAATTAATGATAAAAAACCCAGGACAATTAACCTCAGCCGCTTTAAACGCGCGTATCATCTCACCTTTGTCGGTTGCCTTAAGTGCAGAATCCCAACTTAGTCCTGGAAGCCCAAGCCGCTCGCAAGCATACGCAAGCGAACGCATCGGCATATCTGTCGCAAGCGTCATTATCCCATTAGCACGAAACTTTTTTGCAGCGTGATATATCGCATCAGGATCAACTGTGCTCGCATCATAGTATTCATCCGCATATTGAATGCCGACCGCATTCGGATTGTAATCTGCAACCGCAACGCATAGCCCCAGCTCCTTGGCTTTAATTATCGCAGGAACCTGAAGAGAAGATGCTCCGATGACCAGTAAACGTCGCATTATCACTTTCCCTGTTATTTATCGCTATTAGCGTAATCAATGTTTTTTGAAGAAAGAACGCTCAAAAAAGTTTTTCCCAAAATCTTGAGATCAAATATCAGCGAGCAATTGTCAACGTAATAGCAGTCATTTTTGAACTTCGTATCCATATCAACCGAATTTCTGAAATATGCTTGATTGTACCCAGTTATTCCTGGACGAACTTCAAGTCTTTTCCTACGCAATTCATCAAATGAATTGTAGTCGCCTCCCGGCATGTTCGGCCGCGGCCCGATAACACTCATTTCGCCTTTCAGGACATTGATAAACTGCGGAAACTCATCCAGAGATGTCTTGCGCAAGAAATGGCCAATCTTTGTTAGTCGCGGATCGTCACCGCTACTCAAGGTAGACCCATCGGCATTTTTCAAAACAGGTGAATCAACCTTCATTGATCGAAACTTATGCATTGTAAACACTTTGCCTCTATAGCCCATCCGAGGCGCGCTGTAAAACACAGGGCCTCCGTCTGTCAGCTTAATGAGTGGTGCACAGATAACAAAAGATACAGCAACAAATGGCAGCGAACAGATGCCAGCAACAATATCTAATGCCCTTTTTCCAATTCGCTTATACACGAGAAATCACCGCATCAGCACATAGACGTAAGTGCGCGAGAAAAGCACTCTACAACATATTCAGCCTGTACATCAGTCAAGCATGTGTGAAGAGGCAGCGTGATTTCGTTTTCGTAATGCGCGAACGCATTAGGGTGTTCGGAAATATCAAAGCCAAGCTGCTTGTACGCAGTATGCATAGATAAAGGCTTGTAATGAACATTCGTAGCTATGCCGTGTTCAGCCATCCTTACAACTAATGCGTCTCGTTGCTCTGCTGCAATTCCCGGAACGCGGCACATGTAAAGATGCCCCGAAGAAACATGATCGGTCGAATAATGATTGAGCACCTCCGCCCCCAGAGGCCGAAACGCACCGTCATAATGTTCGATTATCTCTTTGCGACGCGCAAGCATTTTAGGATAGCGCTTAAGCTGGGCAAGCCCCATCGCCGCTTGAATATCTGTCATATTGCATTTATACCAAGGCCCGATTATGTCGTATTCCCAAGCACCGAGCTTTGTTTTCGCAAGTGCGTCTTTAGATTGTCCATGCAGGCTCAGAAGTTGTAATTTATCATACAGAATGTTCGAATCAATTCCTGGGATAGCTTTCCATGCCAGGCACCCGCCTTCTGCCGTTGTCAGATTTTTCACCGCATGAAAGCTGAAGGAGCTGAAATCAGCAATCGACCCGCATTTGCGACCATGCCAAGTTGCGCCAAGTGCATGAGCGGAATCTGCACAAATTGCTATGCGACCCAACGCCTCCTGAACCTCCCCTTTCGGAACAAACAGGTCACGTTTACCCTCAACAATTTGAAAAATGCGATCATAGTCACATGGAACACCGCCAAGATCAACGGGGATGATCGCCTTGGTATTCTTGGTTATCGCCGCTTCAACAGCGTCATAGTCCATCTCGAAGCTGTCAACTTGAGAATCGATTAAAACAAGTCGCGCACCAACATGACATACGACAGACGCACTCGCAGTGTAGGTATAGGTCGGAACAATAACTTCATCACCAGGGCCTATTTCCAGCAAACGCAAAGCCATTTCTGCACATGCTGTCTGAGAATTAAGACAGCACACTCGACCAGCACCAAGATAGTCTGCAAGCCTCTTCTCAAGTTCTTTCGTGCGTGGTCCAGTGGTAATCCACCCAGATCTCAAGGCGCGAGCAACCTCATCGATTTCTTCTTCCGAAATGTCAGGAGGAGAGAAGGGTATATTCATCTTTGCGCTCATATGCACCATTCCTCAATAGCGTAAATCCAGAACAAACGATATGGGCTCAAGTCCAGGCATAGCTTTAATGAAAAGTCTGGATTGTTGGCCCAAAGTCGATTCTATTGTTTATCACTTTCGGGCATTGTACCAGCAGGATGATCGGCAGTAGCATTATTTGCGCTTACTTCGCCCACCGTATCAGAGTTATCCAGTCTCGGTTTGTATGTCGGCACAACACTTGCCATAATCATCTTAATCATGTCGCTCTCTTGCGAGCAGGCTTCATTGAGATCCATTATTTTCCTGTTGACAATGTCGTCATCCATTTGAATGGGCTGGCCGATATGAATGAGTTTGTTTGGCGTCTCCTGGAGTCCCTCTTCGTTCATGAGCATTTCCTCGAAGAGCTTCTCGCCAGGTCTCAGACCTGTATACACAATCTCGATGTCAACGTCAGGTTCAAACCCGCTCAGGCGTATAAGCTTGCGCGCCATATCATCAATTTTGACGGGATCTCCCATATCGAGTACAAAGATTTCTCCACCCTCGGCATAGAAAGCCGCCTGCAAGACAAGTCCCACGGCCTCAGGAATAGTCATGAAGTAACGAATAATGTTTTTATCTGTAACAGTAACCGGGCCACCTTCAGCGATCTGCTTTTGAAACAACGGGATAACGCTGCCGTTGCTGCCAAGCACATTGCCAAACCGAACGGCAGAAAACACGGTACGCACAGGACGAAGAGAGTGATCATCCTCGAAAAGGCTCTCCTCGCACAGAGCAGCGGAGCGTCTGTCCATCATCTGTACAATCATCTCGCACACGCGCTTACTTGCGCCCATGATATTGGTGGGATTCACTGCCTTATCGGTACTAATCAGCACGAAACGATCGGCATCATGCTCAAGAGCAGCCTTCGCAACGTTATACGTACCCATAACATTATTTTTGATAGCCTCGTTGGGACTCTTCTCCATGAGAGGCACGTGCTTGTGTGCTGCTGCATGAAAAATAATATCCGGCTCGTATTGTTCGAAGAGCCGATTGACACGTGATGCGTCACGTACAGAGCCAATCAACACCTCTAGATCTATCCCGGAATGGCTACGTAGAAGCTCTTGCTGAATCTCATAGGCATTGTTCTCGTAAATATCGAAGATGATAAGCCGCCGAGGACGGTCAGCCGCAATCTGACGACACAGCTCGCTGCCGATACTTCCGCCGCCACCAGTAATTAAAACCACCTTGTCATGTATGAAACCATGTACTTCATCATTATTGATAGTAATGGAATCCCGCCCAAGCAAATCCTCTATCTGCACCTCGCGTAAACGTGAAATGTGCACTTGGCCATCAAGCAGCTGATATATACCAGGCATAGCAAGTAACTTGCAGTCCGTCTGTTGACAAATCTCGAGAATATCTCGTCGTGTGGCTCCGTTCGCACTTGGAATATCGAATACGATTTGCGTGACACCATATTCTTTGACCGCATCAATGATTTGTCGACGCCCGCCCACAATGGGTACCCCGTCCAGATAGCGACCGGCTTTAGAAGGGTTATCATCAATAGCACAAACAACTTTCCAATTGAGCTTGTCGCTAAACTTGATTTCGTGAATTAAATCACGTCCGGCAGATCCAGCTCCAATGATCATGACGTTTTCTGGCGTTTTCCCATTTGTACTATCTGCACGCATGCGCATCCGCATCATACGAAAGAATCTGTATCCAAAACGCAAGGCAGTTGTAAAGCAAAACCCTAGCACGGCCCCCATAATCCAAAACGAAAGAGGCATGCGAATCTGCGTGATAAGATAGACAACGAGGATACCTACCTGGGTCACGAGCCATGAAAACACAAGGTGCATGAGCTCAGTTGTTGACGCATAGGTCCAGATGCTGTGGTAGAGCCTAAAGGCCCACATAGAAGCAACGGCTATAAGAATGTAGGGAATGATAAGAACTTGATAATCAGACAAATACCTGGTGCCAATCGAGTCAATATCGAACTCGAATCGTATGAGCAGGGCCAAAAAATATGCCAGTGCAATGCAGATGGCGTCAAGCACAACAAGAATAGCCATCCGTGATGCCCGTTTGCCATCTAGGTGAATATGTTTCGATTTGTCCTTCGACATATCATTTACCGTAGCCATTGCGATTCCGTAATATATTCTTACAGTTATTCATCCAGCTTTACCCTTGTCCAAGAGGCGTCGTATCGACTTTCAGATCGTCAATCGCATTCGAGGAAGTCGTCACGGTGTATGTAATAGTTGTACTTTGTGACGGTTCTATTACCGTAACACCATACCAAACCTCGCGATTGTTATAGCTCGCCTTGGTCATGGGCTCGCTACCCGGATGCGTGTACCATGTCCCCATAAAGTCAAAAAGAGTCTCTGGCGCAAAGGAGCCTTCAACCTGGACGTCTGTTATTGTGCCGCCCATTGGGGCGAATAGATATACGTCCAAAACCATGCCGCTCTTTATCTGCAGATCCTCCAAAACTCTATAACCAGAACTAGTGATAATAGAAGGAAGAGCGTCCACATCATCCGGAGAAAGCGTATTGGTAACTTGCGATGTGACCCTATAGCTCGTAGACCCATCTGTGTTTTTAACACCTCTGCTCACTTCCGTCTTGGTCGTGGCATACCAATTGCCCTTTGTGGCAACGGTCGTTGCGAAATATACGCCGAGCTCCGGTTCAGACTCGCTGACAGACACCGTACAGGCTGCGCCAACCTTCTCAATCACCGCTTGCTCATCTGGGTTAACCACCCACATATAGATACGCTTGTCAGCAATTGACTCACCAAGCGTCTGCGCAACCTTCAATATATCTGCTGATCCGATATTTGAGAAAAAGCTGTCCAGCGCAAGCGACGCCACCTCGCTGAAGAAATTATTCTGTTTGATTCCCGCAACTAAAGACGCATTCCTTGGGTCCTCGACTTCATCCAAAACAGACTCCGAGCTGTACATTGAATACGCGCCGTTCATAAGAATCTCTGCAGCATTCGTGCCATCCAAGACAACTCCTTCGGAAGTAGTTACCGCACCCGTAAGTGCCATGACATTCTGCAGAAAGGTCGGGTCAACGGAAATAATGCCGTCGATGGGGGGCCTATCATTTGCGTCCCATATTGATTTCATGATTTCAGCGGCGCGCGGAAAATGAGGAATATAGCCCGCATCGTAAAAATACTCACCCGCCCGACTACCAAAAAGGAGCGTCTCTTCATCAGTAAGTTTAACCACGTTGTCATCGGGTTGCACGAAAGGCAAATTCGGCGCCACCAAATCACCGATCTCCATCTTGCCGTTATCCATTGTTAAAAGACCTGCGGAACCAGGAAATCCGCCAACCGACCGAAGCTCTGATTCACTACACGCAATGATGAGGTATGTGCGAGGGCCATTTGCCCCAAAAACATCAGGAAGCACCCGAGCGAGGTCACCTGCATACCCAGAAACCTCGCTTAACATACCCATAAGCCCTTTAATTGTTTCGAGGGGCTCTTGTAGCTGGGCAATATGCGTTTCGCCCAAATCGTCAACCTGCTGACAGCATTTCTGAACGACCTCGGATGCCGAACCAATGGGAATAAGGACTGCTTGAATCATCGGAATGTTCAGCCCGCCATTCACAAAAAACTTTGCGCCGCCATCCACGGGCAAGCCCTGCGTAATGGGAACGAGCACTTGATCCGAGAGGACACTTGCAACACTCGCGAGTGTACGTATTTGTCTCACGTCCTCGCCATATACAGGTACAAATGTAAGAGGCGTCCACAGCGGACTGCTCACATTGTTGTCCAACTGTTTGGCAATGGAGCTCAAATTAGTTGCTGTGCGCTGAGCTCCTTGAACATCACCCGATTGAATCTGGCTAGCAAGCGCAGAGCCTTGGCTCATGAGAGTACGTGCATCACTCATGGCGCTTTTTCCGCTCGTGACAAGAAGTGCTCCCGGAATAACAAGAAGCAATGTGATGGCAACCGCCACAGCTACAAAGACAATACGCCGGTGGTAGCTGTGCCTATGCGTGCTTTTGGATCCATGTCTCGTGTAATTTGCAGCGCCGTATGGCGCGAGCTCATCCGTTGAAGGACGTGGCGTAGGCTTGCGATAAGGCTGATTCGCCGCGCTCATTCGCCCGTTTTGTGGGCGACGCATATTCTCGTAATCACCGAAATTCGGATTACTCATATCTCTCCCGTTATTCGCATGACCCCGTCATGCGATTTGCGCGCTATTCGTCACTTCTTTGTGTGCGCTCGCTTGCTTCAAATTGTGTGAAATTGGATTATACACTGCACCTCAAGCAAACAACAAAACAGCAAATCATTCGTATTTCTTTCCCTTTATCGCAGCCGCCAATTTGAATGAGGGCAAATAGAGGGCGGGGATTCTAGACAAGATCCAGGCTCTGAACTTCCATATGCGGGAGACGTAAGGATCCTGCATATAATCGTCAAGCCCATCTCGGACCTTTTCAAGGATTTTCGGAAGCATGCTACGTTTGTATGCTTCGTCCTCGCCTTCCTCTAGCAGACGGTAAATCCTGCAATACTCGAGTTCCTGCCGAGCCGCATATGCCGCATTCAGTTCCGCATCCTCAGCAAAGCATTCTTGAATATCGATTTCGCACTGGGCAACTGAGTCTATATAGTCGGATATCTTCTTCTTCGATGCGGATTTCTGACCGGTGATGGATCCACTTCGCATGACGTAGCCATACAAAGGCGAAGACACCATCCCGACCATGGGAGATTTCGACACTATCCGGGCAATGCAGTACAGGTCTTCGTAGAATTTACCTTCCGGAAACGGCGATTCTCCCCAGACATCCTTCTTCGCAAGCTTGCATGCTGCGCTGATTTCAAACCGCCCGCCGTACAACATCAAGCCCAGGGCGGCAGCGTCAGTCATCACCTCACAAGAATGAGCCTCAGAAAACCAATCTTCGTTCCGTGCATCTGTATCGGTGATCTGCTTGAATTCGCCCACAGCCATACGGACGGACGGATCATCAAGCATCGGAGCAATTAGAGTCTCTACGCAATCTGGAGATATGACATCATCGCCATCAACAAACATGATGTACTCGCCACCAGCGCAAGCAAGTCCCGTATTTCTGGCAGACGAGAGACCACCATTGCTTTTGTGAATGACTTTCACCTGCGAATATTCCCCAGCCAATGTGTCGCATATCTCGCTCGTGCCGTCTGTTGACCCATCGTCAACCAGAAGAATCTCGACAGCGTCATAGCTTTGAGAAGCAAGGCTTTTGACACAAGAGGTCAGATAGCTCGAAATGTTATAAGCGGGAACGACAATGCTCACAAGCGCCGCGTCGACTGGCATTGGCATAGCCTGGCTTTTCGGTTCATCCTGCAATTCGTAGCCCATACGCAATCACCGTCATTCCTCATTCGACGCAACTGTAGAAGCCGCATGCCTTCTACCCGAAGCGTTTCCCGCAAGACGCGCGATGCAGTCAAGAAAAAACGCGGCCATCTCTCTAATGTTGCGCTCTTTCCACAACTCGGAGAACACATGTTTTGCCAGATCTTTTCCGCTGCTCGTAACGGCCGCATTGCACAAGTCATCTTTGTGCGATTCCAAAAAAGCGCCTATTGCGTAATTCCGATCGTATTGCTCGCGAAACCCTAGATTATGAGAATGGTAGACCTCGGCATCTGCGGCATAGGCAACACGCATTCCGTCTCTCATAAACTTCGCAGCCATGAGCATGTCCTCGTTCGTCGCAACCTTGTCGAAACCACCACATGCGATATAGGCCTCACGTCGATACGCCGAGCATGCATCCGACACAAAGAAGGCCTTTATTCCCATTGTGGACACATCCTCGAGCGAACGCACGATCGATGCCGCCGAATAGTTGTACAACCTCACCAGCTGCTCGAAGCGTCGGGCATCCTTCTTTGGGAGCTGTCTGCCAGATGACATCGCAATGTTCTCAAACTCCAGCATAGGGCGAATAAGGTCTTCGACATACATTCTGGATACCGGCAGCGCATCTTGCGTCAGAAACAAGATGAAATCGCTCTGCAGCGTCCTCATCCCCAAATCACGCGTCAACCCGTGATTGAAATCCTTACGCTCGATGGAGATGAGTCGCACGCCCTCAAAGGATTCCACAATCGAAACCGTATCATCATCGGAACTCGAGTCTATGACAAGAATCTCATCAAGTGCCCGAGTTTGGTTCTTCAAGAGTTCGAGTAATTCCCCGATCTCATCTTGCGCGTTCAGAGTTGGAATTACTATTCCGACAGTACAGGGTTCCATTCACGTTTTCCTCGTATCGCTAATCTCGATTTGTATATCGTAGCAGACGACATGGGCGCGAAAGTCGTTTAACATGCTTGAAGTCAAATTCGACCGGCCACGCGAAAAGGCAAGATGTGACAACCCAGACCTTCTACATCGACGAGATATGTCCCGACTATCAACTGAACAACGCTGGGTGCAAGGCACGAGACGATGTTTCGTTCATCTTAAACGACATCGGATTTTCAAGGATCGTAGTCGGCTACGACTATCATGCCCGAATGGCATGCGGCGCCCTATCCCGTCTCGGCTTTCATTTTTCAGCTGCAAGGGATTGGGCAGATGCGCTTTCAAAAGTCGATGATGGAAGCATAGTCATTCTTCAGTTTCCCCTGATGCACCATTCGATTTTTGCAAAAGGCCCCTTCAAAAAAGCATACGAACGAGGTGTGAGGTTCATCTTGATAATTCACGACCTCGATTCTATCCGCCTCGGAGCAGAACGCGATAGAAGCCGTGCGGCAAAGAAACGTATACACGCCGAAGAACTTTCTCTCATCGACCTCTCTTCGGTTCTTATAGTGCACAACGAGGCGATGAAGAAACGGCTAGTAGAAGCTCACGGCATCGATCTTGAGAGAATCGTGCCGCTGCAAATATTTGACTATCTTCTCCCGGATGAGAGCACCTATGCAACAGCATCGGGACCCAAAAGTCCGATAGTCATTGCCGGAAACTTGCAGAGGAGCAAAGCGGACTATCTTTACGAGCTTCCCGAAGAGCCTGATTTCAATCTATACGGCGCGGGTTTCGAAGGCGCAGAGAAGCGCAATTTGCATTATATGGGTGAGTTTTCGCCAGAAGAGCTCATACCAAACCTACAGGGTAGCTTCGGACTTGTCTGGGATGGACCGAGCACAAATACGTGCACCGGCGCTTTTGGAGACTATCTGCGCATCAACAACCCGCACAAGACATCGCTATACCTTGCCGCTGGCCTCCCCGTCGTCATTTGGGATCAAGCTGCTCTCGCCCCCTTCATAAAAGAGCACGGAGCGGGAATAACCGTGCCGAGTCTGTCTGTGCTCGCCGATGCCCTCAACCCGATCTCGACAGAGGAATACACGCGGATGAGGGAAAATGCCCGGGATATTTCGAAGAAGCTACGCGAAGGCCACTTCTTAAAGCACGCGATTGACGAGGCTATGCTTCGTCCCATGCCCTGATGACCCCCGTTTTGATCAAGAGCTTCCTGAGCAGCTGGTATATTCCCATTCGCACAAGCAGGCATTTTGCACGGAGCGCCAAGGGGAGATTGCTCTTAGGTTCCTCGGCGAGAACATCCGCGAGCAACTCACGGACACGCCTTCGTACTCCGGCGCCTTCGACTGAATCCCCCGCCAGCGTATCAATACTCAGCAAAAAACGGATGACCATTTGCTGACGCAAGCCTCTAAGATCCGAATTGACTTCGATTTCCCTGATTCGCTCGACGGCCCTGAGTCCGGATGCCGCTTTTTTTGCATCAGCGCGATGCAGAAGGGAACCTTCGGTCTGGCGATACCAGTACAGTCGATCATCAATCCAGCAGACATCGCTCACGTCGCCTAGATACTGATGGAGAAAAGCCGCGTCCTCAAATAGCCACATGTTCTCGTCGAACGGACCCGAAGCCGCTGAAAAAACACGCAGGCAATCGGCTTTGAACAAGTAAGAATACAGATAGTGACCGCGTTTACCCTGATAGAGCAGGGCTTCGAGTTCGCTAGACTCAATGACTCCCTCAGAAAGCGTTGCTTCTGCATACAAATCGGAAACGGGTAGCTCGCCTTCTTCATTAAATGGTTTCATGCCGATAGCAATAAGCTCGCAGCGACAGACAGAGATGCGTTTTGCGATCTTCTCCAAAGCTCCCGATGCAACATAATCGTCGGCATCGACAAACCAGATCCAATCTCCGGACGCCTCGATTAATCCGCGATTTCGAGCCGCCGACGGCCCCCGATTCGCCGTATGGATTGACGAGATCCTCTTATCCCGACCAGACCACTCATCACACAGCTCAGGAGTGGAGTCGCTCGACCCATCGTCCACGAGCAGAACCTGGAGATTCGAATAGTCCTGCTCCACAATGCTCCGTACGCATTCATCCAAGTATCTTTCAGCGTTATATGCTGGAATGACGACAGAAATCAAAGGTGGCATTCCATGCTCTTTTCCCGTCATCGCTGGCTTTTTCCTCTCGCTCCTATAATTCGATGAAAGTGTTGGTTTTTCGTCGCAATGCAATAGACAAAAGCGAGCACGCAGAAAAACGCCACACCAACAATCATCTCCACAAGAAGCGTGAGCACCGAAACGCCCACGATTGAAACGAGCGGAATCGATATCACGCGAATGAGAATCGTCATAAAAGCGCCGATAGCGACAAACGGAAGCATACTGCGCAGGTAACGCAATAACGGAAGTTCACCACGGACGAAATACGCCTGAACAGCTAGCACGACAAGCTCAGCGGCGACGGTTCCAATCGCCGCACCCAGCGCCCCCAAGCGGCTGATGAGCGCGAGACACAGCACGATATTTGCAACAGCACCAATGCAAACAGAGATGGTGTAGTGGTTATCACGGTACATGGGTAGCAGATACTGGGCTCCTATTACGTTCGTCGCACAAATGAGAGGCACCACCCAGGCAAGAACCACCATCACGGGGACACAGGGTTCGTAACCAGGTCCGAAAAAGACCGGCACGAACTCGGGCGCGATGCCTGCAATGCCGAATGCCACGGCAAGGCCACCGGCCAGCATAAACCACATAGACGTATCGAGGAGAGCAAGTCCCTCTTCGCGTCTGCCGGAAGCAAATAGGCCCGACATGCGTGGAAGCATGACCGTTCCTAGAGCTGTAATCACGGCAAGGGGCATCTTGGCCATCTTCTCCGAGTAGTCAAAATAGCCGGTTTGCTCCATTGTCGACATGACGCCAAGCAATATGGAATTAAGCGTCGTATAGAGGCTAATCGCAATAACGGGAATAAAGAGCTTGAGATTGGGAAGGAAATGCACCTTCACCTCAGCCCACGTAGGTCTGGAAAAGCTCACATACTGACGCGCAAACGGCATGAGGAGTACGAAGCCGAGCAGCAGGGCAAGGGAATGGATACCACAGTAAAGGTAAACATCCTGGGCGGAGTGAATGAGAGTGAATATGCCAACAAGCTCGAGAGCCTTGGTGGCAATATTGATGATAGTTGCCTTGGCAAAATCCTCCATACCAAAGAAGAGCCAAGATATGTTAACGACGCCCGAGAAGACATACATCGCCCAAAGCAACGCGATGAACACACCTCCTTGGGGCATGACAAGCGCGTAGACAAGATAAACAAGAAAGACGGGAACCGCGATGGCAAGTTGTGAAGCAAATACCGAGCAAAAGGTCTTGCTACGCCTTTCCGGGTCACTGGCGACTGCAGCAATGGTACGTACACCATAATTCGACATACCCAAAGTCGCAAACATCACGAAATATGCCGCGATTGCATAGGTATATGAAAACTCGCCCACACCGCCTGGCCCGAGCACACGCGAGAGATACGGCGTGGAGATGAGTGGCGCAATGATCAAAAAGATCTGATACGCCGAATTGTAGATAAAGTTTTTCTTTACAGAATGTGACATGGTCGCAACTATACCGCATTGATACGGAGAGTCGGGGCGCTAACACCTAATGTGATATATTGTCGATTCAAACCCCAATCACCCAATCATGATAACCACATGGTGCCGCTTTGATTAAAGTCAAGAGAAACGACCAACAAGGAAATATGCATATTCAGCTCGGCGATGTCGACGCATGCGAGCTGCTATTCCTCGTCGCTTTCGCAATCTGGATGGTCTTTCAGCTTCTTGGGGAAGCATTGGTGGGACCCCTTGCCTCTGGTCCTATTGAAAAGACAGTTCGTTATGCCTGCATCGGTCTGCTCCTTTTCAGCGAATTAATCGGCGGCAGGTACGACAAACGTACGATACTTTGGCTGACATTCGCATGGATTCTTTGCATCGGCATGATTAACGCTGCGGAAGCCTTCTACATCGATTGCATAATTTTTGCATTTTGTGCACGTAACGTTGCGATGAACAAAATTCTCAAAGTCGCATTTTGGAGTTCGACACTGGTTTGTATCGGAGTAATTCTGTGCTCTCTTATAGGTATCATTCCCAATTACATATTCACCGGCGGAGATCGCCAACGATGGCTTCTCGGATTCCGATATATGCTCTTTCCCTCGATGATTGTCTTCAACGTCACTTGTATCGTCATCCTCCTTAAACGACACAACTTCAGTTGGACGCACGCCGCCGGCCTATTTGTGGCAAATCTCGCAATCTACTTTGCAACAGACTCGCGTCTCTCCTTCTATCTCGCCGTAATCGCAATTATTGCTGGTCTTTGCTGTTCAAAACTCCCCGGAAACCGTCATAGTGCCGTGGCCGTCCAAGGCCGCAACATCATTTACAGTAGACCCGTGAAATGGCTCGTATTTCTTGCATTCCCTCTTTGTGCAGCGGCTATGCTCGCAGCTACGATTTTCTATACGCCAGATAATTCCATTCTGAACACGCTAAACGGCATTCTAGGCCGTCGCCTGGAATACGGAAACGCAACCTTAAATACATATGGATTCACGCTCTTCGGACAAGAGATTCTGCAGATTGGCAACGGGCTCGATGTATCCGGCGGCTCCACAACCGTCGGCGCATACAACTATATCGACTCTCTTTATGTGAAACTTTTCGTTCAAATCGGCGTTATTCCTGCGCTGGTCTTCTTCGGAGCTTTTACCGCACTGTGCATCTGGGCTTACAAAAACCATGATTGGTTTCTTGTATCCATGCTCGTCATTCTCGCTATTCATTTCACCGTAGATGACCTGTCGCTGTTTCTCAGGTACGACATACTGTTGCTCTACTTGTCATTTCCCATAGCAAACATTGTTGCAACCAAAAAATCAAAGGAGCTTACATGACGCTTCGTCAATTGCTTTCCCTTGTTCGTGCACATTTGCTGCTGATCATTGTCATACCCATCTGCTTTGCGCTAGCATCATGGGCAATTGTTTCGGTAGTGCCTAAAGACTATGCTGTGCAAAGCGTAGTACTGATACCTGTAAGTGAGCAAATGGCAGCAGCCGACAGAAACATGACAGCAGGACTTACCCGCGTCGCCAATGGCAGTGTGGCACATGCGGCACTGATTAACCGACATCCCGATATCGATGTAGATGAGCTGGTCATCGAAGCAACGAAACCCGATGAGAGCGATGTCATAATCATTGATGTTACCGGGGCTTCCCGCGAGGACGCAAGTGTCATCGCAAACGAGCTTGCATCATACATCTGTGATTATGCACTCGACACGCTCGACAAAGAGGGCGTCGAAATCATCAGCTACGCAAGTCCGGACACATCATCCGCAAGTCCAAGCCCTCTCAAATATGCAGTTGAATTTGCCGTGCTGGGATTGCTCGTGGCAATTGTGGTAATCATAATTCGCGCACAGAAAAAAGGTACCATCGTATAGCGCATCGAAAGGCATGGCCTCCTCTTCTCTGTACCCATGATTTTACCGAACGTGGCTTTAGATACAGATTAAGCCACGCTTTTGCTTCGCAGCTGCGCACACAAAAACACTATCAGCGCTGCATAAACCGGAATCATCAATTGCAACGCCGCCGCATATCGTGGCCAATAAAAAATGGGAGTTGCAAGGAGTATACTCGCCATGAGCCCTAAAGAAGGAAGAAGCACCAGTATCAAAATGCGGCGCCTCAGCAGTCCGCAACAGAGGGCCTCGAATAACAGCAGCCAAAAAATCCATGCGATAGGTATCGAGTAACCATCAACGGGGAAAAAACTTCGAGCTTCAGAAGCACCGAGAAGATTCTTGGGATGAACGCCATACCCATTCGCTTCCAAAAGATAGTCGTCAGCCACATTGCAAGGCACGCCGCTGCGTATGTTCCATGAGTCAACCTCGAAGGACCTGGGTATATTCGGCATCCAGAATCCGCACGTCTGCAACTCCCAGGCTTCGAAATAGGTGATTGGATTCTTTGCAAACATGGAAAGCCAGTGCTCCCAGAAGCCCTCCTCAAGCAACTCGTTGCGGAAGCCCTCGTCCCACTTCAGCCGATCCGTGCACGTGGGATGGTAATTATCCAGATATGATTTGCCGGAAACCAGGGCATTCATATATTCTTTGTCGGATTCGCTCGCGGCGCCCTCAAGCGCCATGACGCGAGCCATCTGATTCAAAGGCACGCCGAATCCTTCCGCATTAGATGCCTTCTGGACACCCAGCGCGGAATAAAGCGGTCCCGTTATAACGAGGCAAACAAGAGCCGTGCATAACATGACCGCTCCTCCACCGAGCATATCTCTCCAAGCATGGCGCTTCCGGCATCCCCAAACTACAGCAACTGCAAGCAGCGCGAGCGCCGTCAACCCGATAACGAATATGCCATTACTGCGAAGGAGACAAGTCGCAGCGGACATTATCGCAATCCATACGAGCAGCGGCTTGTAGCGTGTCGCATCACCAGCCTCCTGCAGCGATATACGAAGGAGAAGCTCCAGGAGCAAGGCCGTGAGCACAGCAAGGGCGACGGAAAACAGCGGGTCTTTCCACAACGCGATGCTGAACGTCGCGACATAAGGGGAAAGACCATACAGGAAAGCAAGGACCACCCCTACCTTAATATTAAGGCGTGCCACCAGCCATGCGAAAATGTAACCAAGCCCAACTGATATGAGCAGCATCTGGAGAAGCGTATACAGAGCGCATCCTGCTGTGGACCCGAGGCCAACCAAATGAGTGAGTCCCAAGCACGCTCTGATCAGCATCGTATAAGCAAATGGATGATGGTTGGTATATTGCCCGCTCGCAATCTGTCCAAGAGAATTGACCGTGTCCCCAAAGACGAGCCCAGGATAGTAAGCCAGGAAATACGGAAGCCAGCAGATGAACATGATTACTGCATATAGAAGAGTTTTCTTCCAGCATACACGCGCTTCGGACACGTTGATGCGATTCATCCATTTGCCCGCGACTCCACCTTCGCGTGAGGCCAAGCTGGCGTGCTTGATTGCACAATAGCATCGCATGAAGACAACCCACGAACCATAGAGCATGAGAAGAAATGCCACCACGTCAAAAGCAGAGTACGGCGTAATAAAGTTGTCGACAGTGGTACCTGCAACAGAATCCCCAATCGAGATATGAAACCCAAGAACGAGAGTAATAGACAAGAGGGCTGCGAATATCCCGATGCAGACGATTTCCCGCATCTCCAGCTCGTCAAGTGATAGCGAGTAACTGCACCACAGGGTGAGAAAAGCCAACCCGATTTCCACAACGGCCTGAGGGGCAATCTGCAGATACCTCCCCAACACAAATGCAGAGGCGCACGACAAAGCCACCTTTACTGCCAAGAACAGCCTCTGCTTTACAATTGCCTTGTCAAAACGATCTACCATTTTTACTCCAGGATTTATCCAAGGCTAGACAAGGCCTTCCCCCATCACGCGGTAGACCTCGAGCTCCCAGCGGCGGCGGTTGGCGCGCGCCACGGAGTCCAGGATGGTGCCGGCGGCAAACGAGAGCTCGGGGCACAGCATGAGCGCCACGGCGAGGACCGCCGAGGGAAGCTTGGAGACGTAGCTCGTGTCGAGGTACTCGGCGATGACC